>Ga0070741_10000175_pt1 | contig 240905 bp, 211 predicted proteins | sample Coa_R1_4_FD_66440 | JGI IMG/M metagenome (GOLD analysis project Ga0070741, IMG submission 66440) | Surface soil microbial communities from Centralia Pennsylvania, which are recovering from an underground coalmine fire - Coalmine... | ecosystem: Environmental > Terrestrial > Soil >... | reverse complement strand
AGCGCGCATTGATTCTCGAAGTCGTGGGCTGATACAGTCGGTTGGAATGCAGCGGTTCACCGGGCTGCTTGGGCTGGCCGTGATCGTCAGCGTCGCGTTCCTGTTTTCGGCCAATCGCCGCGCTATTCGTCCGCGCGTCATCTACTGGGGCTTGGGGCTCCAGTTCGGCTTCGCCTTCGTTGTCCTGAAAACTCCGGTCGCGGAAGGGTTCAAGGCGCTGAGCAACGCCGTGAACAACCTGCTCGGCTATGCCATCGAAGGCAGCCGCTTCGTGTTCGGCGACAAGCTCGGCGCGCCTAACGATCAGTTCGGCACCGTTTTCGCCTTCCAAGTCTTGCCGATTGTCATTTTCATTGCCTCTTTTTTTGCGATCCTGTACTACCTCGGCGTCATGCAGATCTTTGTGCACGGGATGGCGCTCTTGATGCAGAAAGTGATGGGCACCAGCGGCGCGGAATCCACCAGCGTCGCGGCGAGTATTTTCATGGGCCAGACCGAGGCTCCGCTGACGATCCGCCCGTTTCTGGCCGGCCTGACCCAAAGCGAGCTGTTCACCATAATGACCAGCGGCATGGCGCACGTCTCCGGCGCGGTCATGGCCGCCTACGTCCTGATCGCGCACGTGGAAATCCGGCATCTGCTGACAGCCGTCATCATGACCTCTCCCGCCACGCTTATGCTGGCGAAGATCCTCATCCCCGAAACGGAAAAGCCGGCGACGATGGGCGGCGTCAAAATCGAAGTCGAGAAACCCGGGGTCAACGTGATCGATGCGGCCGCGCGTGGCGCCGCTGACGGGCTGCACCTTGCCCTGAACATCGGCGCGATGCTGATCGCCTTCATCGGCCTGATCGCGCTCGTGAACGGCGGAATCCAGTGGCTGCACGCAACCCGCTATTTCGGATGGCTGCCCGATTCGATGCAGGGGATTCTGGGCAGAATCTTCGCGCCGGTTGCCTGGCTGCTGGGAGTCAGGTGGAACGACTGCGCCACGGTCGGGAATCTGTTGGGCACCCGGCTCATCCTAAATGAATTCGTGGCGTTCGCCGATTTGGGAAAGATCGGTTCCATGCTCGACCCGAAGTCCTTTGTCATCGCGACGTATGCTTTGTGCGGATTTGCGAATCTCAGCTCGGTGGCGATCCAGGTGGGAGGCATCGGCGCGCTGGCGCCCTCCCGGAAATCCGATCTGGCGCGCCTGGGAATGAAGGCTGTGGCGGCCGGGACGCTCGCGAATTTCATGTCGGCCTGTATCGCGGGGATGCTGCTGTGACCCCGGCATCGAAAGTCGGCGTTATTTTGGGAAGCGGCCTGGGATCGTTCGCCGACACGCTCGAGGGCCGGGTGGAGACTCCCTATTCCGATATCCCCGGCTGGCCTCCGGCGACCGTCGCGGGGCACGCAGGCAAGCTCGTGACCGGGCGGATCGGCGATACGGAAGTGATCGTTGCCGCCGGCCGTGCGCATTTGTACGAGGGCTACACCGCGAAGCAAGTGGCGTACCCCATTCGCGAACTGGCGTGGCGGGGCGTTACCGGCCTCGTCCTCACGAATGCCGCGGGCGGCATCAATCTCAGGTACCAGCCGGGACAACTGGTGTTGATCTCGGATCACATCAATCTCATGGGCGCGAATCCTCTGATCGGACCGAACGACGAATCTCTCGGCCCGCGCTTCCCCAACATGTGTGAAGCCTACACGCGGGATTATCGCGAGATCGCGAAAGAATCCGGAGCCGCGCTGGGGCTCACCCTTCAGGAGGGTGTATACGCCGGGGTCCAGGGGCCCAGCTATGAAACTCCCGCCGAGATTCGCTATCTGCGAACGATCGGCGCGGACCTGGTGGGGATGTCCACGGTTCCCGAGGTCATCGCAGCCAATCACATGGGGATGAAAGTGCTCGGGATCTCCTGCGTAACGAACATGGCCGCCGGTATTCTGCCGCGCAAACTGACGCACGAGGAAGTCCTGGAAACCGGCGAGCGCGTCAAGGATGTCCTGGCCGCCTTGCTGCGCGCCATCATCCCCCGGCTGAAGTAGGTCGGTTCCGTGCGGCGGGCCGAGGTCAATCAAAGCCTGTAGATAGTTACACCGCTCAGCAACTTCGGATAAAAATCTGTCGATTTTTGCGGCATCACGCCTCCCGCGAATGCGATCCGGGCCATGTCCTCGATCGGGGTCGGGTTCAGCAGGAACGCCGCCTGCGCGCCATTCTCGCGGACCTCCCGAACGGCCGCGTCGATGCCGCGCACGTAAGTAATGTAGCGTTCCTCCCGCACGGCCTCTTCTCCGATGCCCAGCATGGCTCCAAGTATTTCGTTATGCAGAACCGGAACGTCCAGTTCGCCTTCACGGCGCGGGCGCTCCAGCACGTAGTTGCGGGTTCCGGCCACCAGTCCGATTCGCACGGATCTTGCGCCCTCCCGCTCGGGCATTCCTTCCCGCACGGACCATCCCGCGGCGCGGGCTTTCGTCAGCAGTGCCGCGGCCTGGAACCCGTCCAGATTCCGCAGCACCCGATGGGTCGCCAGAATCTTGAGCCCCGGAGAATACATGTTGACGAAGGTCATCATCACATACTCGGCGCCTGGTATTTGAGGATTTTCCTTGTGATAAGCAAGGGCTGTTTCGTAACGATGGTGGCCGTCCGCAATCAGCAGCTTCTTATCCGCCATCTGAGTTTCTATCTTGCGGATTGCCGCTGGGTCCGTAATCGGCCAAAGCCGGTGACGGGCCTGGTACTCGTCCAAAACGTCGAGCTCCGGAACGCCAGCGGCGGCCTGCGCCAGCATTCGATCGACCGATCCTTCCCGGTCCGGATACAACATGAAAATCTGTCCGAAATGCGCCCGGGTATGGCGCAGCAGCTCCAGCCGATCTTGCTTCGGGCCGGAAAGCGTCTGTTCGTGCCGGTAGACGACGCCAGACGAATAGTCCTCTACCTTTCCGATGCCAATGAAACCCATGCGAGTCGCATGTTCCGAACTGTCAGGGACAGCGAAATCCTGGAAATACGCATAGAATCCAGGCTGGGCGTCCTGCGCAAGAACGCCCTCCCGAATCCATTGATCCAGATAGCCAGCAGCGCGTGTGTACACGTTATCGGACGCGCTATCCGAACTGTGATGCTCTCCCAGGATGAGGCGCACCAGGTTGTAAGGGCTCGCGCTGAGATATCTGGCCTGCATCGCCGGACTGATTTTGTCGTACGGCTGCGTCAGGAGGTCCTTGGGATCTCCCGCTTTCTTGGTGAAGCGAAAGGGCTGAAAGGGTTTTACGGTTGCCAACTCTCAGGATAGCTTCCGCAAGCCGGCGCCTGCGCCCCCGCAGGTTCCGGTACTCACAATTCCCTATCCGGGACGAAACGTTCCCCCCTCCGCTCCATCTCTTCTCTCCAGTGCAAGCGAGCGAAAAATCCTGCAAAACCCGGTCTATCCTGGTCAGCCGCTTGCGAGCCGACATCAAGGTATACGCCGATGCGATCAAGGCGTTGCAACAGGCGATCGGGAAGGATTTCGAGAAGGCTCATGCACACGCGGAAAGGGCCCGGCGAGCGTACGAGACTGCCCGCGAGAAGCTGAATCGGCACACTGAATCCCACGGCTGCGGTTGAGCTTTGCCCGCCTGGGGCTCTTTTAGGCGTGTACCGGCTGGTTAAGCTGCGCGGGTCGCCGGACGCGAACCAGCAGCACCGCCCCCACGGCCGCCAGTCCGATCGCGATCCATTGCGTGATCGACAGCGGCAATCCGAAGGGCAGCGCCTGCTCATGGTTCCGGGTGAACTCAATGAAGAACCGCGCCACCGAGCTGATTACCAGATAGGAGCCGATAATCTGCCCCGGTGCGTGAGATTTCTTAAAGCGCCAGTAGAGATATCCGAAGATCAAGGTTTCCGCGCTGGATTCATAGAGCTGCGCGGGATGCAGCGGGATCTCCAGCGGTACGCCCGTCAGCGCGTACGCGGCTGGATCGTGGAATTTCACCGCCCACGGCAGCTTGGTCTCGATGCCCCAGCAGCAGCCCGCCGCGAAACAACCGACCTTGCCGATTGCGTGCCCAAGCGCGAGGCCCGGAGCGAAGGCGTCGGAGGTCGCCAGCAGCGGCAATTTTTGCCCGCGCATGTAGAAAAACGCGGTGACCAGCGCCAGGATCAGGCCGCCCTGAAAAACGCCGGCAGCCTGGAGCGTGGCCATCGAAAAAATGTCGCCTGGGTTCGCCATGTAGCGGTTCCAATCGAAGAGAATCATCAGAATCTTCGCGCCCAGCATTCCGGCCAAAGCCACATAAACCGCCAGGTTCGTGATCAGCTCCGGATTCAGCCCGCTGCGCTTGGCCAGCCGGACGGTCACCCAGAGCCCCGCCAGGAACGCCACAGCGACCATGACGCCATAGGTCGGCAAGTAGAAGCTTCCGATGGAAAACAGTTTCGGGAACACTCTGCTTTTAGATTAACACCGGGATCCCGGCTTAATATGGAGATATGTCTGCCCAGCCGCATCCGCGCCTGACGCCCGAAGAGTATCTGGAGCTCGACCGGGCGTCTGAGGTCCGGCTTCAGCGGCGAGCCGTCCGGGTTGGAGAATCCGTAATCTTCCTGGTAGCCCTCGCCGAAATGGGCGCGGGAATCCAAATACGGGTTTTGCGTGATAATGAGTCGTATGGCCGTCTCCAAGCGCAGGTGGAAAAGCGCGCATGGCATCCAGACCAACTGGTATTCCGTCTTCGACGCGCCAGGCTCGACGCGGGAAAACCGCCGCCAGCCTCAAGCGCGGCTCCGCCTCGAAGAAGGAGGCGCAGGACGCCGAGGCCGCGCGGCGCATCGAGGAGCAGCACGCGTTCAATTTGCAGAAGGCCGCGCCCGCTGAAGTGCCGGGCACGCTCGCGGGCCTCTTGAAGGAGTTCTTCGTGCAGCACGGCGAAGACCCTCAAGCGCTCGAGATGGCGGAGTACCTTAATCCCTACCTACTCGCCATGCAGATCCCGGCCATCAAGCCGCTGCATCTCTCACGGGAATGGAACCGCCTTCTGACCAGCGGCGGGAAGGGCCGCAAGGAGGGCAAGCCTCTCTCGTGCAAGACCGTCCGCAATATCGCCGGGCGTCGTATCGAGCGCCTATACGCGAGGCTTACGCTGGGGCATCGCCGAGGTCAACCCCGTCGAGGCCTCCGAGCCGCCCATTCCCAAGAAGAAGGAGAGCGTCACGTTACCGTCGAACAGCAGGAGCATGTGATCGCCGCCGCCACGAGCAGCGTCGCGGTCTTGACCGGCATGTCGGCACCTCGTCTCATGACGGATTGGATGCATGCACGCCGGAGTTCCATTTCAGCGTGCGGCCCGATAAGAGCAATGACTGCAAGCGGTTGACATCGGGCCAGAGTGGTGGTTTCAGCCAGTTGCAAGGCTGACGCGGAAGCCCGGGCGCAGGCTGCAATGCGGCCGTTTTCGAGGTAGATTCAGATGCATGGGCAAGCGCGGGCCGGATGTAACGGCGGTCATCGAGTCGCTCTACGACGCGGCGGCCGATGAAAGCCTGTGGCCACACGCGCTGAAGCAGATGGCCGGTTTCACCGGCAGCCAGGCGGCGACGTTCTGGGTGCTGGATGGCTCGGACAAGCCGCGGCTGCCGGTCTTCACCTTCATCAACTTCGATCCCGGCTTCATCAACGAATATCTGGAGCGGACCGCTCCGGATGATCCCTGGAACCGGTATCTTGTCGCGCATCCCGATCAGCCCATCGTCCACGACGGACTCGTGATCAGCGAGAGTGAGAAGGACCGCCATCCTTATTTCGACTGGCACCAGCGCTACAGCGAAACGCGGTTCCGGCTGATCGGCCGCGTGACCCCCGCGCCCGCCGCGCACGCCGGCATCGCCCTGCACCGCACGCGGCGCAAAGGGCGGTACGAAGCCGGGGATGTCGAGCAATTCGCGTTTCTCTATCGCCATCTGCGGCGCGCGCTGGAAATCGGCTTCCGGCTGGGCGCGCTCGGCGCACTGAAGCAGTGCGCGATGGAATTGCTGGACCGCCATCCGGCCGCGATTCTGCTCCTCGACGAGCACAAACGCGTCGTCTACGCGAATAGCAGGGCGGAAGCTCTGTGCGCCGCTCGCGACGGCCTGACCCGGTCCGTGAAGGGAATATCGGCGCGGAGCGGGCAGGACGACGAGCGGCTGCAAGCCCTGGTCGCAAGCGCACTATCGCCCCTCGTCTCGCCGGGCGCGGCCCCCGGCGGCGTCATGCGCATCTCTCGTCCTTCGGGCAAGCGACCGTATGCTGCCGTGGTATCGGCGGTCTCCGGAAAATACCCGGCATTGAGCGTGCTTCGCCCCGCCGTGTGCGTCATGATCACCGATCCGGAAGCGGAACAGGACACCCCGCATTCCCGGTTGCAAGCCATATTCGGGTTTACCGCCGCCGAAGCCCGGCTCGCCGCCTTGCTGGCTGATGGCGAGGATCTGCGGTCCGCGGCGGCGAGGCTGAACATTACTTATGGGACGGCCCGTGCGCGGCTTGCGGAAATCTTCCAGAAGACCGAGACCCGCCGTCAGGGCGAGCTGATCAGGCTGCTGCTGACGACGATAGCCGCAGCTTGAGATTAAGGGGCTGTGCATTGCCCCGCAGCGGGTTCGGAGGCCACGGCTGCCAACCTATCATTTGCCACTTGCGCGGACTTCCCCGGACACCGGAGCATGGGGCATGCGTGTCTCAGGGATAGGTCTATTTACACTGCCGCTGGCCGCCACCCTGCTCGTTCCTTCCGCGGCGCAAATACAGAATCCGATCAAGGGCGTCAGGGACGCCATCCAGAAGGCGAAGGAGGACGCGGCGCGGCAACGCCAGCAGCAGGAAGCGCAGCGCCAGCAGACGCCTCCCCGGCCACAGGCGGCTCAGGGCGGCGCGGCGGGAGGTCAGGCGCAGCAGCAGGGATACCCTGCGGACTTCGGAACGCCCGAGGGAACGGCGCGGATCGCCGCGTCCGCCCGGATAGCCGATGTGCTCGGCGTCAGGCTCGGCATGGAGGCGAAGGACGTGCTGCCGGCGCTGAAGGCCAGCATTCCCAATTACCGCATCTCGACATTTCATGTCTACGAGGACACCAATTACCGGCCCGCCGACAAGAGCGGTCCCCTGCGCGGCGTCCGCGCAGAAAACCCGCAGCAGAGAGACGCATCGGGAGCATTCGAATTCCTGCACATTGACCTGACCGCCCCGCCCGGCGCGGGCTTCGTCTATGGCGTGTCGCGCTTCGTGCCGTTCCCGCAGGGCGCGCAGCCCGCGGAAGCCACGCTCGTCGAGAGCCTGCGAAACAAGTACGGGCCGGAGACCGCGAATCCGGACACCGCCTACACCGGTCCCGGATACCAGGGCATGCGGTTCGGCGGCGGTCCCGGCCTCGCGCGTCCTTATTTGTGGGTCTTCGACGCGCAGGGGCGTCTGGTCAGGAGTCAGGACGCCGAGGACGTGATGAAGAATTGCCAGAAAGGCGAGGTGGGCGGCGCGCGAGAGCTGATCCTGCAGACCTTCTATGCGCAGGGCCGCCCGGAGCCGCCGCTGTTCTCTCAAAGCTGTTCGACGGCCAGCGTCATCGATGCGCGGCTCACCATCGCTCCGAACGGCCTCGTCAGCGCCATGAGCCTCGCTGCGCGGAATCTTGTGCTGCGGGACAGCGGCGAACTCGCCACCTGGAACTGGCTCGACCAGCGCGCCAGGGGTCAACTGGACAAGCAGCGCGAGGACGCAAAGAAGGTCGCCGCGCCGAAGCTGTAACCGGCGCGAGCCGCGGCTTCCTTATGCTATTTGTGAGAGTTCAGCCATGCAACCGCGCGCGACCCCGCGCCCGCCGCTGATGGCGGGCGCGATGTTCAGTCTCTCCGTAGCTCCGTTTCTGAACGCACAGGACGTCCTTATCAATGTTCCGTACACCTGCCGCAACGGGATCACGCTCACCGTGCAGCGCTGTGCGCCCGGAACCGATGGAGAGGTCTGCACCTACGAGCGCAAGCTTTCCACGGGGCAGGTCAGTTTCCCCAGCGTGAGGCGAACGACGCTCGTCAACCTCCTGCGTCCCTGCCAGCCCGCGCAGGGTCAGGCGAACGCTCCTGCCGCTTCGGCGGCGAAGCCTCAGGCCGTGCAGCAGGCGGTCGCCCAGCCCGCGAAGACGCAGCCGTTGAATCCGCCCTACCTCGGCCAGTTCCCGTCCGTCGAGCGTGTGAAGTCGGAAGTCAAAGGCGCGGATGCGATGGACACTGCGGCGCGGCAGATGGGCGCGTTCTGGCAGCTCCAGGAAATCATCAAGGAGATGTCCGGCCTGCGCTGGACGAACAACTCTCTGACCGCTGACGAGAAACGCGTTCTCGGCCAGTACGCGGCCGCCTATCAGGAGACGGGGCAGCCGTATGCGTCCACGCCGGATCGCACAAGGTGGTACCAGATGCACGCGCGCTACGAGACCAGCCGAGGGTTTCGCGATGAGCTGCTGGGCAGCCTGCTGCCGCCGGGCGTCCGCGATCAGTGGGCGCAGACGAAGGGCGATACGCGCGCACGGGTCGAGGCTTCGAAGCAAGCCGAACAAGCCGCCTTCGAGCGGCTGCGGGCCGGCATCGCCAGGGACGCGCCGATGTCGCAGCGCGAATGGGCGCGTTGCCTCGCCTCGGCGACGGAAAGCATCTGCCTGAAGCGCTTGAGCGAGCGGACCATACTGACCAGTTCCGGCGCGCAGGTCATGGATGCTCTGGGCGCCATGTTCGGCCTGAGCGAGGACAAGAATGAAGCCATTACGCCCGGCCTTGCGCTTGCAGGTTCGTATTCCGGCGCGGGCGGATTGAGGATATCGTTCGGCTCGGGCGGTGCGGCCAGCGTCAGGTGCGGAAACGTGGCCGCCCCGGCGGACTACCACGTCGAGCGGCAGGGAAACCAGCTTCAGGTGAGGCTGGTTGCCGTCAGAGCGACGGGCGCGAGGCTGGACAAGATGCTACAGGCGCAGTCCGGAGCGGCGGTTTCGGCATCGGCTGATCCGGACAAATGGCAGGACCAGCGCATCGTGCTGTCGCTGCGCGCCGATGGCGGCTTGAATGGCTCGGGGCCGATCAAGGTGACGGGTCCCGTGCAAGTGGGAACCAGGCAGGGAACGAAGACCACCACCGTCTACACGGACACCGGAAAGATGACCCGCGAAGAGCCCGCCACTGTGGCCGTTTATGAAAACCGTACCGTGGCTTGCACGCTCGGCGTATTGGCGCCGGCGGGCAAGGTCAGCGCCGTCGAGACGGGAACGAGACCGGAGGACATGCTGGCCGGCGTTCACGGCATCGGCCAGGTCATGGACGCAGTGCAGTACGCCTTCAGCGCCACCACCGCCGAGGAACTCAAGAATCTCTCAACGGCGATGGCCAATCGCGATCCCGATCCCGGCCTGCGCATGCAGGGCCGCTACGCCGCGCCCGGCGGCATGGACATCGAGTTCCTGCACAATGCGGCCGTGGTTGGGTGCAAGCAGACCGCGTTCTCGCGCGACTACAAGGTTTCGGTGAGCGGTAGCCGCGTCCTCGTGACAATTCAGAACGCTGGAAGCCAGATCGCTCTGGAGCTCAGGCCCGACGGAACTCTTGCCGGCTCCGGCATGGCGAAGCTGGAGGGCAATGCGCTGGCGGGCCTGGACGTGAACACGCGGCCCGTGTTTCAGGCCGTGTCGGAAACCTGTCCGGTGAATGCTCTTTCTGCGGCGGGGCGGTAAGCGCCGCGCGGCCCGGTCTGCACCAGATATGAAAGTTCAAGGAGGCGTTCCATGAGGATTCTTTTCGCTCGCGGCGTGCTGCCCATCGGACTGCTCTGGCTCGCGCCCGCCGTCCGGGCGCAGATCGCGGTGACGGTGAGTTCACTCGTCATCGATGACCGGAAAGCCGGCGAAGCAGTGCATCCCGGCGACCGGGCGACGCTTGCTGTCAACACCGTGGACGGAGCCCTGTGTACGCCCGGAGTGGGCGGACGATCGGGCGGGAACAATGTAAAAAACCTGTCCAGCGTTTCCAGGACAGCCACGGGCGGTTCAGCTTCGTGGAGATGGCAGGTGCCGTTGAACGAGAAGGTCCCGGTGACGTGGACGATCACAGTTTCCTGCTTGAAGGGGGGAACCAGCGGACGGGACAAGACTTCATTGAGCGTCATCGGGCCATAGATGGCGAGTGCCTCCTCTCCTGATCGTTGCCAGGGCCGATGCACGTTCAAGAGGGGATGCACAAGGGGAGTTTTTGCGGAGCGCCTGAAAACTCCTCTTGTGGGGGGAGACGCCTGCCGTTGGCGTCGTGGGGGGAACGCGCCCCGCCCCGGCCTCCCCCTTCGAGGGGGAACGGGCAAAGGGGTGATCAATGTCCGAAAAGTTATCGGGTGTTTTGTCGTTCGATCTCGTAGTGGATTTCGCGCCGCCAGTTCTCGCACCGTTTGCGGCTGCCATTGCGCTTGGCTTGCAGCTTGGACCCCGGTAGGCGCCCTGGCTGCGTGCTTCGGCCCGGCATGTCCCGTTTTCGCGGGATAGTCCACGCGGTCGGTTCTCGCGTATTTTGACGTTCCCAGTCAGAATGGAAGCATGCGCGCCCTCCGCAGAGATTATGAACGGCGGATGAAAGCCCGCGCGCGCCGGATCATGCGTCTGTGGTTCCGCAACCGCTTCGCGGAAAACCCGCGCAAGATCGGCGTGAACGCTTCCACTCACTGCCGGCCCTGCGGCTTCCGGATGCGCCAGACGGACAGAAAGAACATCCCGCCGCTGCGCGAGCGGCGGTTCGAAGAGGTGGAATTCTGAGGACTGCCCGTCAGGCTGCTTGCGCGGCCTCTGGCAGTTCGGGACATTCGGCCTTGGGCTGAAGCCCGTTCAGGTAATCAGCCGCGCGCTGCGCGTGGGCCGCGGCGGAGAAGATCGCGCGCTTGTCTTCGCGCAGGACGGTGAGCCAATGGCCCAGATAGGCCGCGTGGTCGTCGCGGACTTCGGGCGTGATGCCCAAATCGGCGCAGAGCAAAGCGGCTCCCAGCTCGGCCACGAGTTCCTCGCGGGCGTAATTGGCGTCCCCGAAGCGTTTGCCGCCGAAGTCGCGATTCAGGCGATGCGGGGCTTTACTCGAATGAACAAGTTCATGGAGAGCGGTCGCATAGTAGCTCTCTTTGTCCTTGAAGGCCTCGACGGGCGGAAGCTGGATATGGTCTGACGCGGGAGCGTAATAGGCCATGTTGCCGCCGTGCCGGACAGTGACGCCGGTATTGCCGATGAAGGAATCGGCGTGTTCGATGCGCTCGGACAGCGGCAGCGGATCTTTAGGTTTCGCATAGTAGTGCGCGGGGAGTCCGTCGATCTGATCGACGTTGAAGGCCGTATATGCGCGCATGAACGGGATCTCGCGCTCCATGTCTTCGCCGGTCGCGTCGTCATGCTCGACCTTGGTGATCGTGTTGGCGTAGACGACGGGGGAGCCATGCTCGCCCTTGCGGACCTGGCCGCCCAGCTCCTGCGCTTGCTTATACATCATCCAAATGGGCGCGGCGTAGCCCTTGAGCACCGCCTCGCCCCAGAGCAGCAGGACGTTCATGCCGCGGTAGGGTGTGCCGTTGTGGCGCAGGGGCCGCGTGATGCGTCCCGCCGCGTGCTCCGCGCTCCAGGGCTTCATCCATGTGCGGACGCCCCGCTCCAGATCGGCGATGATGCGCGCGGTGACGCTCGTATAAACGTCTTTGCGTTCCGCCGTGTTGTTGTTTTCCTTCACGTTGTTTGTCTCCTTCCGTTCGGGTTTCATCGAACGCGAAAGACAAGGGCCGGGCGGAGAGGCGAGACTGTCACCGGAGGGGAACAGGCAACACGGGAGCGGCTTTGCCGCGAATGGAGCGGGCAGACTGTTGACAGGCCCGCGCGCCCGGCCAGTCTCGCGGTCAGGATGATGAAACTCCAGAACTGCCGGAAGGAGACGGCGTGAGGAAAACTTGCGGTGGTCGGAAAGGCTCATCGCGCTCCCAGTGTAGTGCGGCGAGCAGATTAACCATTATCCAGAGCTGCCCGAGCGCGCTTGACCCTCCACAATGTCGGAGGCCTTGGCGGTCCAGACAAAAGGTTTCGGATTATACGGTTGTGTTGGTCTACGTAGCCCCCGATGGGCATGATCAGCTTTTCGACATCGCGAAAGACACCGCGCCGGAGCCGCTTCTGAGTGAGATCACGGAAGAAGCGCTCCACCATGTTCAGCCACGAGCTACTGGTTGGCGTGAAGTACAGATGGAATCGCGGGTGACGGGCGATCCACTTTTGCACCTTGGGGTGCTTGTGGGTAGCGTAGTTGTCCGCGATCAGGTAGATGTCCTTTCAACCGGCGTTGACACATCCACCGCCGAGTACGGTTTGCCGAGCGCCGTATGCACACGATCGCCGCGGCCCTCCGCAGGCCCGAGATTGGCGAACAGCACCTGGTCCTCAGTAAGGTGGATGATCCCGGATAGCTCGGAGCGGAGGCGCACCAGGTCCATGTTGGTACGCTGGCAAGGGCCTTCAGCTCTCCAGGCCCGCTGAGCACCAGATGCAGGCCTGAGTCCGCTTGGGGCAAACCGGCTGGATCTGGACTCCGCAGTTCGCCCGCGTGTACGGACTGCCGCTGACCAATCCCGTTTGGATCGCCGTCAACATGCTGCTTCGTGCCCGCGGCCTGCGGCTGGGAGCCGATGCCGCACCGCGGCAACTCGATTTCGCCGAGCAGTTCTTCGACGTAAATGCCGCGTCGGGGCCGCCTCGATCTGCGACGAGCAAGTCGCCAAGCTCGTTGGCTCCGGCGCCGAGACGCAGTTCAAGTTCCGCGGCGTGCTCCAGGAACCATTTCGGCTACGGCCCGTTCACGGTGTTTCCGCTTTCGCACCACAACGAGCCGCTCATACCCGGCGACCACCTGCAACGGAGGCGCTTACACGTTCCAGATCCCCGGCCCGCTTGTGGCTCAGGAGAACGTCGCGATTCCGATGAAAATCCAGGATGCGGCATCCATTCGCTGCATCTACGCCTACGTGCAGCAGGGCACGACCGATGGCCAGTCGGCGTACCTGGTCAAGATCAGCCGCGATGGCGGCGCGACGTGGGAGCCGCTCGAATACATGGGTATCGCGCAGTCGCTGCCGACGGCGTATAAGAACACATACGATTTCCTGGTGCAGAACAACGGCTACGGCCTGCCCGCCACGCGCCGTCTGTCGTACGACGATTTCGGGATCATCCTCGCCCAGGCGGTGACGGCGAACTCCTCGCCGCAAACGATCCAGACGGCATCCTATGGCGCAAATCGCCTGAGTGTCGAAGCCGGCAAGTTCGTGCACATCGATTTCGTGCGGTCGAACGAAGAGTCCGTGAAGGTGATCGCCGTCGATCCCGATAACCAAACCTTCGACGCGATCATCACGCGCGACCACTCCCTCGGCGAGCGCATCCGCCCGACCATCTGGCCGACGCCGGTGTTAAACGAAGGCGACGACCTTGCGTTCGATATTTTGTCCGTCGCGTCGCCTGATGCGGGATCGGATTTGACGGTGGTCATCCAGACCTAAGCGGCGCGATTCTATTCCCGCTGTCCCGCAAACGGAAGAGAGCGTATGCGAGTCCGCCCGACGGAATGTGACAACACAACCAGCGTTTAGCTCGGCTTCGAGCAGAGGCAGGCTTTCGAGTATGCGATCAGCATAATCAGCGGCGTGCACGATGTCCGCTTCCCGAAAAAGAATGACGGACGGCCTATTGCGCTGCCAAACGGCCAGAAGCATCGCAAAATCTGAATCGGCGGAGACTAAGGCCCGGTCCTCAGCAGCAGCTCGCTCCAGAATTACCGGGTCTTCTGCGGCATGCAGGCCATAGTCGCGAACATGAACGGCGTCGTGACCGCGTTCGCGCAAGTACCGCGCCACTTCAGGAGAGAGTGCGTTGTCGATCAGGGATCTCACGCCGTTCAGGGCAGCGCGAGTTCACGTTCCATCGCAGAGGCGGCCGCGAATCGCAGGCATTCACGAATGTCCTCTGGCTGGAGGTCAGGATATTCAGCAAGGATCTCTTGCTCGGTCATGCCGCCGGCGAGCATGCGGAGCACGGTCGCGACCGGAATGCGCAGCCCTCGAATGCAGGGCACGCCGCCCATCTGGTTGGGGTTCACCGTGATGCGCTCGAAGTTCGTTGCCTGCATATCTGTACCTGACCCTATTTCAACACATAATGGCCGCTGAGCCACTCCACATCTTCGACCCGCACCGGAACATGCACGTCCAAGGCTTCTCCGGCCGGGCCGCCACCATCACGCTCCACGATGCCACCGAGACCAGCGTCTCCATCTCCGGCATCTTCCAGGCGGCCGAGGATTTCGCCGTCCTCTGCCTGTACAACGCCTACGACTACTTCAATCACCTCCGCCTCAAGCCGCTGCCGCGCACCGACCGCTCCGGCCTCAAGCTCGAATTCGATCTCGAATAAGACCACGCGCTCGACAGCGCCACGCGCTTGGACGCCAACAAGTACCCGAGCGTCTCCTGGGACTCGGTCACCTTCGTCTGCGGCGCGGGCGACATCTACGAGGTCCGCCTGCTCGACCACGCCACCGCCATCGCGGGCAACGAAACGCCCGCGAGCTGCCGCCTGGACGCCTACGGCACCTAGCCCACCAGCGGCCTCGACTGGCTGCACCTCTGCTTTCGTGACACGCGCTACACGGTGGCCAGCGACCAGGTCGAGGGCACGGCCTACGACGCGCTGCTCCGGCTCGCCCAGATCATCAACACGCCGGGCGCGTCGGTCGAAGGGCGCTACGGCCCGGACCAATCCGGCGTGATCACAGCGACCGTCATTCACACGGGCCCTGCAGGCGCGCCTTCGGCTGCCGTGGTGCTGACCTTCGCCACCCCGCCGCTGCCCGCCGCGCGCTACGGCAAGCTGGGCAACCTCGACCGCGTGCTCGTCACCTCCGGTCATCAAGGCGTGGGCGGCCAGAGTCTGGACTGGACCGGCCCTCGCAACCCGCGTTTCACGGGCGGCGACAACGACACCCGCTACCACATCACGCTCGCCTTCACCGAGCCGCTGCTCGGCAAGCTCGGCCGCACGGTGCCGATGAACGACTGCCGCAAGATCTACTCCGGGTTCGTGGGAGGCTGGCGCGCGCATGAAGAAGCTGTCGCCGGTGAGCGGCTTCGCCTCCGATGTCGAGTGGCGCTGTACGTTGTCGAATATCGTGGTCACAGGTGATCGGAGCCTGAAGGTGGGCGGCGCGCCGCGGATCGAGGAATCGGACGGGCGCTGCAAGTACACGGCGTCTGGGAAAGCTACGCCTACAGCGCCGGCTGGCCGACGCAGTGGTGGTCCATAGGCCACGCCATCCGAAGGGACCGAGGTCCGTCAACTGGTGACGCCGCGTTCTGAACTTCGCCCCGCGTATCTGGATTCCTGGCCGTGATCCTGGATGCCTACTCGCGCCGGGTCATCGGCTGGGCGCTGGATCGCACCCTCGAAGACCAGCTCACTTTAGCTGCTCTGCGCACGGCGCTGGCGCGGCGCAGCATCGAGCCCGGCCTGGTCCACCACTCCCATCGCGGCTCCCAGTATGCCAGCCACGACTACACCGATCTGCTCAAAGCCAGCGGCATCGAGATCAGCATGTCGCGCACAGGAAATCCGTGGGACAAGGCTTACGCTTCATACTGCACCTCGTGCAAACCGCAAACGATGTTCTCCATCAGGCGGCGCCGTTTTTCGAGTTTGACACCCTGCGCCTTCCGCGGACGATTGGGTCCGGGATCCTCGTATAGCCAGTCGTCATCGTCATCCGGCTCCCGCAGATGCCACAGACCACCAAGCCTTGCAGCAAAGCGGGGCCTTCACGCTGAGGACTCTTGCGGCGGTCGGCTCCAATCGCCTGGGCATTTTCTTGAAGACGTCGGGTTCTCCTCATATTGCTCCCAGGGGATGTAACCTGGATGAGCATCCTTGAGCAGCATCCATTGCTCACGCGGCAGCCGCGTATAGGATGTGCCGCCATTGGGATGATCGCGGGTGCGGCTGCGGCCATACACGAAGGTGCCGGCATCGAGGATTGTGCAGGAGATGTAGCGTACGGCTGTGTGGGAGTTCCGCCCAAACCAGATCACCTTTGTTCGGGCCCTCTTCAGCCGCCGCGGAAACAAAAACGCTTTCTGACGAAAAACTTTCACTACCGCGCAGGCCGATCCGGTGCGCCGGAATGTTTCGAAGAAGAATCGAATGCTTTCCTGCACCTGCTTGTCCGGGTCCAGGGCAGGCTCGTTGTTGGCATTGTAGACGAAGCCAACCGGCAAGGGACACTGCAACTCGCCACGGCGCGCTTTGTTCAAGATGCCACCTTGCAGGCGGGCCCTCAGCGCGTGCAACTCCGCCTCGCTCATGGTTCCTTTGAGACCCAACAGGAGACGATCATTGAAGTGCGATGGATCATAGACGCCGTCTTCATCGAGAATGAGCGTGTCCGTGTGCGCCTGCCCAGCTATGGCCGGCCGCGCATCACGGAGCAACTGCGCCGGCAAGGATGGAAAGTTAACCCCAAGCGCGTCTACCGCCTGATGCGCGAGGACAACTTGCTATGAGTGCACAAGCGCAAGTTCGTGGTGACCACCAATTCCAACCATGGCCGGAAACGAACCTGGCTCGAGACCTGGTGCTCACGGGGGGTGACCAACTGTGGGTGGCCGACATCACCTACATCCGGCTGGCCGAAGAGTTCGTCTATTTGGCGGTGGTGCTGGACGCCTTCTCGCGCCGCGTCATCGGCTGGGCGCTTGACCGCACGATGGAGGACGACCTCACCCTGGCCGCACTCCAGACGGCCTTGTCGCAGCGGACGGTATTGCCCGGCTTGGTGCACCATTCGGACCGCGGCTCGCAGTATGCCAGCGGCGACTACACGGATTTGCTCAACAACCACGGCATCGAAATCAGTATGTCGCGCAAGGGCAACCCGTGGGATAACGCCGCCTGCGAGTCGTTCATGAAGACGCTCGAGGAGGTGCTGCGGAACGAGTACCGCGATCTGGCAGATGCGCGGGCTTCAATCCGCGAGTTCCTGGAAAAGGTCTACAACGAAAAGCGGCTCCACTCGGCGCTGGGCTACCGGCCGCCCGTCGAACTCGAGCTGATGCAAAAGGAGGCCGCTGCGCGGCAGCTCTCTGAGGCATGAGGAAATCTATCCATCCGATGCAGGCGCCGGCGTTCAGGCCAGCGCCCCCGCTCATCGTCTGGATGAGTTTCCGGCCGGCGATTCCTTGGCGGGTTGGTCTCCACCAGAGCCTGCCTCCGCTTCACCGGCCGGTCACCAGTATGCTGTAATGTCGTCTTTCTGGTCGAGGGATTTCCAGCGACCGGCGAACAGTGTCGCACAAGTTGGTGGAACATCCTTTCTAATTGGGTGGATGCCCGGGATTGCTGGTTTTTTGAGTGGTTGAGTTCTTGTTGTGGGCCGGAGCGGAGGGGCGCGCAGTTGAGCGTCCCGCAGCGGAGGGCCAGAACAAGAACTGCCGGCGTTGTTTCGGCGGGCCAAATCTGTTTTCCTTTCTTGGAACGGCGAATTCTCAGAAAGGAGCAATGGACGTGGCCCACCAGCCCGACTCTAACGTAATCGAAACTGTGGTTCAACTGCTTTGTGAATCCGGCCTGTCGCAGATGGCGGAGGCCGTGCGCATCATGCTGAACGAGGCAATGAAAATCGAACGCTCTCAGACCATCGGAGCCGGTCCCTACGAGCGCAGCGATCGCCGGCAGGGATACGCCAATGGCTTCAAGGCCAAAACAGTCGAGACCCGCCTCGGGCCGTTGACCCTCCAAGTGCCGCAAACCCGCGGGGTCGAGTTCTACCCCTCGGCCCTGGAAAGAGGCGTGCGCAGCGAGCGGGCGCTGAAGCTGGCTGTCGCCGAAATGTATGTCCAGGGCGTATCCACGCGCCGCGTCACCCAGGTTATGGAGCAGCTCTGCGGGCTGGAGGTGTCGAGCACGCAGGTGAGCCGCGCCGCGAAACTGCTCGATGAAGAGCTGACCGCCTGGCGGCAGCGGCCGATCGCGGAAATCCCGTACCTGGTGCTGGATGCCCGCTATGAGAAAGTACGGCACGGCGGCTCGGTGGTCTCCTGCGCGGTTCTGATCGCCGTCGGCATTGCGCCCGACGGTCATCGCGTGTTGCTCGGCGTGAGCGTCTCACTCAGTGAGGCCGAAGTGCACTGGCGCGAGTTCCTCGGCAGCCTTCCGGACCGCGGGCTACATGGCGTCAAGCTGATCGTCAGCGACGATCACGCCGGGTTGAAAGCCGCTCGGGAAGCGCGCTTTGCGGGCGTGCCATGGCAGCGCTGCCAGTTCCATCTTCAGCAGAACGCCGGTCATTACGTGCCTCGCATTTCCATGCGCGGCGAGGTCGCCGCCGACCTGCGGGCCATCTTTGATGCGCCCGATCGCGCCGAGGCCGACCGCCGTCTGGAACTCGCCGTTCGCAAATACGACAAGACGGCGCCGAAGCACTGGCGGCCTGGCTCGCGGCCAACGTGCCGGAGGGGCTGACGGTTTTTCTTTTGCCGCCAGCGCACCGGCGACGGCTGCGCACTTCGAATTTGCTCGAGCGCCTCAACAAAGAAATCAAACGCCGCACCAGGGTCGCCACGCTGTTTCCAAATGAGGCTGCCCTACTGCGCCTGGTCAGCGCCGTGCTCATGGAAATCAGCGAGGAGTGGGAGACGGACAAAATTTATTTGCGGATGGAAAACAGTGGCTCGACGACGCCGGAAGAATGAATTTACAGAAAGGCTATTGCTTTATCTGCTAGGTCCCGGTATGGGGGGATCAATTGCTTCACAGCGTAGCGTCGCCCCGGGCTTCCAGTACCGTTTGGAAACGCGCGGCTATGGTAGCGTGGGAGAGTCCTCCTAGAGGATCGCGCAGATGAGAGCCAATCTCGACACACTGCATCATGAAATCGAGCAACACCTGGAAGCGCGGGGACTCGCCGTGTTTCGGAGCTACCCGCGGGCCGAACCCGACCGCTCCGTCAGCGGAATCTACTGGGATTCGGAGACGCACCCCGACTACCGGGAATTCGTCGAAGCGGCAGCGGCGGCCGGCGTGCGGATGATCACGCTCTACGCCCGCGAGTTCACAAGCGAGATCGTGGAGAACGCCCTGGCGCAGCTTGCCGATTCCGACCTGGAGCGCGAGGAGCGCCGGGCCCTGGACGCCCGCCTGAACGAACTGCGCGCTTACGAGGGCTTCACGTGCCAGATCGAGTTGTCGTTCGATCACGCCCAAAGAACCTATCTGTTCGACCTCCGGACCGATTGGTTTGACGAGTTGAACGAACTGCTGGAGCGCATCGAAGACTTCTATGAGGACGAGGGGGACGAGAATCCGCTCAGTGGATTTTACTCGAACAATTAGCGTGGCGTCTCGTTCCAGAAGGTATCGAGAAACGTCTCGATGCAGTACGCAGAGTGTGTGCGCCGCGTGGCGCAAACGCTTTCGTTTGCCGCGCCTCCACTCGTGGCGAGGCGCACGTTGAAGTGGACCGTTTCTGCATCTGACGCGGCCGGAGTATCAGACCTGGCGCGCCGTTTGGGCCTCGCCGCACCCGCGGCCCGGGTCTTGTGGGCGCGCGGCTACCGCTCGATGGAGCAAGCCGCCCGCTTTTTGGAGCCCTCTCTTGCGGATCTCGCCGATCCGATGCTGCTTCAGGATATGCCCGCGGCGGTGGCCCGCCTGCGGCGAGCTATCGAACAAAAGGAGCGCATCCTGCTTTATGGAGACTACGACGTCGACGGCACCAGCGCGATCGTAATTCTGAAAAAAGGCCTGGACCTGCTTGGCGGAGTCGCATCCTTTCACGTTCCCCACCGTCTGAAGGACGGTTACGGAATGAAAAGCGAGGTGGTGGAGGAAGCCGCTGCCGCTGGTGTTTCGCTCATTGTGAGCGTGGACACGGGGATTCGTGCGAACGAAGTGGTGCAGCACGCCGCGCGCCTGGGCATCGACGTGATCGTCACCGATCACCATCTGCCGGAGTCCGAACTTCCGCGCGCGGCCGCCGTGCTGAACCCCAACCGGCCCGATTGCGGCTATCCGGAGAAGAACCTGTGCGGCGCGGGGGTGGCGCTCAAGCTCCTGGACGCGCTCCTTCGGGCCGCGGGCTGGGAATCCAGCCGGCGCGAGCGCCTGATCGATTCGCTGCTGAAACTGGTGGCGATTGCGACGGTAGCCGACGTGGTTCCTCTGAGTGGAGAGAATCGCGTCATCGTGAAGCGCGGTCTCGCGGGGCTTGACAGAGTGCGGAATCCGGGGCTGCGGGCCCTGCTGGACGTCTCCGGGTTTCCGGAAGGCAAGGCTCCGGGCGCGCGCGAGGTTGCGTTTCGCGTTGCGCCGCGCATCAATGCCGCTGGACGCATGGCGAGCGCCGGGGATGTGATCGAAATGTTCTTAACCGAGGATCCGGATCGCGCCCGTGCGCTGGCTTCAAAGCTGCACGAACTCAACACCGGCCGGCAGCAGACCGAGGCGGAGATCGCGCGCGCGATCTTCGAGCAGTGCGTGGAACAGCCCGTCACCGACGCGGATTGCGCGCTGGTGTTCGCCGGCCCAGGCTGGCACCGGGGAGTCGTCGGCATTGTAGCCAGCCGCGTGGTGGAACGCTTTCACCGTCCGGCGTTCGTCCTCGGCATCGAAAACGGGCTCGCACAGGGCTCCGGCCGGAGCATTCCGGTGTTTCACCTGCTCGAGGCGTTGGAAGCAATGCCGGATCTGTTCGGGAAGTTTGGCGGGCATCGCCAGGCTGCTGGAGTCACCCTGGAGGCGCACCGGGTGGAGGAATTCCGGGAACGTTTGCGCGCGTATGCCGCCGAGCGCTTGACGCCGGCGGACTTCGAGCGCGAGCTCACGATGGACGCCGAGATCCGCGGGGAAGAGATCGACGATCGCGCAGTGGCGGATATCCTGCGCCTGGCTCCGTTCGGTTACGGGAATCCCGCGCCCACGTTCGCGGCGCGCTCGGCCGAAATCGTTTCCCCGCCCGAGGTCCGGAACGAAAAACACCTCTTTCTGCGGCTCAAGCTCGACGGTCGCATGCTTCGCGCCAAAGCCTGGAATTTCGCTGAGCGCCTGGGCGAGCTCGCGCCGGGCGCACGCGTGGACCTGGCGCTCCAGTTCGAGGAGGACGCATATTCCGCAGCGCGCGGCTACGCGCCCTGGCAGGCGATCGTGCGGGACGTCCGCGCCGCGAGCATTTCCGCCGCCGGAAACAAGGGCTAACTCCCACTCCCCCGCAATTCGAGGATCAGCCGCATCACCAGATGTTCGATCTCGGCGGCGGCATCACGATAGACGTTCTCGCTTTGGCCGATCGGATCGCGAACCCGCCACTCCAGAACGCGCGCGGATGGCAATCCGACCGCCCTCAGCGGCCGGTCCAGCGGCTCGCCGCTGAGGTTCACAACCAGGTCGAATGGCTGCCCCGAGAACGCGTCCAGGCCCTTGGGAAATTGCCTGTCAGAGGCGACATTCCTCTCGCTGAGGATGAGCCGCGTCAGCGGCGCGATCCGTCCGGCCGGGGCTACACCCGCACTGTACGGGTCGAGAATATCCGAACCGTAGGCACGCGCGAAAGCCTCGGCCATCTGGCTCCGGCAAGAGTTCCCGATGCAAACAAACAAGATGCGCTTTCGCGCTTTCTCCGGGCGAACCGGGGTGGAACCGGAAGGCGTCACCGGCAACGCCGGTTCCACCCCGCGAGGTTTCAATGTGCTCTCGCCGCGCAGGCGCGGGCGGCCACCTCTCACGCCTCCTGGCGGTACCATTCGAGTGTTCTCTTCAATCCCTCTTCAAGTGTGATGCGAGGGGAGTGCCCCAAATCGCGCACGGCGGAAGCGGTGTCAGCCTTGGAATGCCGGACATCCCCTGCCCGCGGCGGGCCCATTTTGGCGGGCAGATGCACGCCCTCCATTTCCTGCAAAAGCGTCCAGACTCGATTCAGCGTGTATTGGTTCCCGTTTCCGGCATTGTACATTTTCCCAGCTACACCCTTGGCCTGCGACGCTTTCCAACACAGCTCAGCCACGTCCTCGACATACGTGAAATCGCGAGACTGCTCGCCGTCCCCGAAAATAGTGGGAGGGGTTCGCGCCAGCAAGTGTTTCATGAACAGGCTCAAGACGCCGGAATACGGGCTCGAGGGATCCTGGCGGGGGCCGTACACGTTGAAAAACCGAAGAGATACGGTTTCCAGGCCGTAACAAGAATAGAAGACCGAGGCATAGTACTCGCCCAGCAATTTCTGCGCAGCGTAAGGAGATTTCGGCATGGGCGTCATCGTTTCCGTCTTCGGGAGAACTTCCGTGTCTCCATAAGCCGAGGACGATGCCGCATAGACGACCCGGCGCACGCCTTGTTTCGATGCCGCGAGGAGCACGTTGAACGTTCCATCGATGTTCACTTCGTGCGACGGAATAGGATCCTCGATCGATCGCGGCACGGACGGGATGGCAGCGAGATGAAACACCGTGTCCGCGTCCCGCATCACTGGTTCCAGCCCGGGCGGATTGCGGATGTCCAGATAGTGAAACTCAATCTGATCGCGGATTTCTCTCAGGTTGGACTGCTTGCCGGTCAACAAATTGTCGATCACCACCACTTTCCCGCGTGGCAGCAAGTTCCGAACCAGCGCTGAGCCGATGAAACCGGCGCCTCCGGTCACTACAAATTTCAAGTCGGTAGCCATGAAGTTTCAGTGTAGCGGCGATCATGCCGCTAGGTCTTCAAGCGCGCGACGAGAATCAAGGAAAGCCCGCGCCAGGGCAGAAGAAAATCCACGCGCCGCCAGAACCACACAGTCTTATCCCAAATCTTCAGGCCCGGGCGGTTCATCCGCGCGCGATGAAGAACTTTTCCGAAGAACCACCAGGAAAGGGTTCCGATCTTGTTGATCTGGTACTCCCGCTCGATCTGGAACCCGCGGGCTTCCAGCATGCTGCGCAAATCGGGCTCGTCGAAACGGCGTTTATGTCCCATGCCCTGATCCAGCGAACTGAATAGGGTCTTGCCTTGCGGAACCAGCACCGTCAGAACGCCGCCTGGCTTCAGGCATGAAGTCAGAGAGCGGATCACAGCTTCGGGATCCTCGACGCTTTCGAGCAAGTTCACGCAGAGCGCGCTTTCAAACTGTCCGGCCCAGGGCAGGTAATCGGACGGCTGTTCGGGATCCAGCTCGCAGATCGTCACGTTGGGGGTTCGCAGAAACCGATTCCGCAGCGCGTGCAGGTACAGGGGATCTTTTTCAGCCGCGACGTACAGAAGCTTCTTGCCCATCAGGCGGCCGGTCCAATTCCCCAGTCCGGCCCCGATTTCCAGGACCGTATCGCGCAGATGCGGCCGCAGGATTCTCGTGATCCAGCTTTGATATTGCGGCGTGCCGGTCAGGCTGTTCAACAATCCGCGGCCATACGTCTCCGCGTACAGATCGTCAATGATCCAGAAGTACAAGATCACGCCCAGGGCTTTCGCGCCGTCTTTCCAGCCGATCTTCTTGCCCTCTTCGTAGGTCCGCCCGTGATAGCTGATGGGAACCTCGTAGACGCGGAGCTGGCGCTTGGAGACCTTCATGGTGATCTCCGGCTCGAAACCGAACCGGTCGCTGCGGATTGGAATGCTCTTGAGCAGATCAGTGCGGAAAACCTTGTAGCAGGTTTCCATGTCGGTCACATTCAGGTTGCTGAACATGTTCGACACCAGCGTCAGAAACTTGTTGATCATCGAGTGCCAGAACGGAAGTACGCGGCTCTGCTCGCCGGCCAGGTACCGCGATCCGAAGACCGCATCGGCGCGGCCGTCGAGCAGCGGCCTCAGCAGGCGCGGATACTCGGACGGATCGTACTCCATGTCGGCATCCTGGATGAGACAGAAATCTCCGGTGGCTTCCTGAATCGCGCGGCGCACGGCCGCACCCTTGCCCTGGTTCACGGGCTGCCGGAAGAGGCGGATGCGTGGTTCTCCGGCCGCCAGCCGGTCGAGGATCTGCGAGGTGCCGTCCGTGGAACAATCGTCCACGATCACCAATTCACGCTCGATGTTCTCCGGCAGCGGGGCCGATAATACCTGCGCCAAGCTCTTTTCAACGACGGTCCGCTCGTTGTAGACAGGAATCAGGATCGAGAGAAGCATCGGGGTCTGGTACGCGCGGCCATACGGAAAGTATAATTGGGTTTGGCCCCCCAACCCTACTCCAACCCCACGAATGTGCTCCTTGAGAGCGATCTGAGGAAGTATCGCCTGTTCGCGCGCGGAAAAGTTCGCGACGTGTACGAGGACGGCAACCGTCTGCTCATTGTCGCGACGGACCGGATCTCCGCCTTCGACTACATTCTTCCGACGGGCATCCCGGACAAAGGCCGTGTCCTTACCCAGATGACGCTGTTCTGGCTGGACTACCTGAAAAGCGTCATTCCGAATCATTTCCTGAGCAGCGATGTGAGCTCGCTTCCGCCGGAATTCGCCGGCCGGTCGATGTGGGTGAAACGCGCCGAGATGTTTCCGGTGGAGTGCGTCGCACGCGGGTACCTGGTCGGCTCCGGATGGAAGGATTACCAGAAAACCGGAGCGGTCTGCGGGATCGCTTTGCCGGCGGGATTGCGCGAATCCGAGGCTCTTCCCGAGCCGATCTTCACTCCCGCGACGAAGGCGACCAGCGGACACGACGAAAACATCTCCTTCGAGCAGATGGCGAAGATCGTGGGGGCGCCGGTGGCGCAGAAATTGCGCGACCTGACGCTCGCGATCTACAAGAAAGCCGCGGAGTACGCCCGCACGCGCGGGATTATCATCGCGGATACGAAACTCGAGTTTGGAACAGTGAATGGTGAGATCATTCTTGCGGACGAGGTGCTGACGCCCGATTCGTCCCGTTTCTGGCCCCTGGATCAATACGCCCCGGGGAAGTCGCAGCCATCCTACGACAAGCAATTCGTGCGCGATTACCTGGAATCCATCCAATGGAACAAGCAGCCGCCCGCTCCGCCTCTGCCGGAGGACATCGCCCGGCGCACGGGCGAGAAATACCGGGAAGCCTATCGCGCGTTGACCGGACGTGAACTGGGGCTGTGAGCCTGCTCGACCTGCTGCTGCTCACGATTGTCGGCGGCTCGATTGTCCTGGGATTCTTCGCCGGGTTCGCGCGGGCGGGCGTCGGGTTCCTCTCGGCCGTCGCGGGCGTGCTGTTCGGATTCTGGTTCTATGGAGTTCCGGCCGCATGGATCCACCGCTACGTCCCTTCCTCGACGTTTGCGAAGATCGCCGGGTTCTTCGCGGTGTTCCTGGTGTGCGCCGCGATCGGCGCACTGTTTGGGAAGCTGCTTTCGAAACTGTTCCAGTGGACCGGGCTCTCCTGGCTCGACCGGATTATGGGAGCGGGGTTCGGCTTTGTGCGCGGCGCCATTGTGGCGGTGGCCTTGGTATCCGTGCTGATGGCGTTCTCGCCGAAGCCCGTACCCAAGTGGATGACCGGGTCGTATTTTCTGCCGTATGCGATCGACGCATCGAACGTGGTGGCCTCGATCGCGCCTCGGGCGTTAAAGGATTCGGTTCGCCAAACCGTCGCTGAGATCCGCCAGGCCTGGGAGGATGAAGTCCGCAAGAGTGAACGGCGGGAGCAGAGGCCAGAGCAAAAGCCAGAACCAAGAAAAGACAAAAAGGCCTCGCCGCAATCGCCCCCGCCAAAGGCAGTGCGCCAGTGAACCCCCCTGCTGGGCAGCGCCATCTCGTGGTTTTCGATCTGGACGGCACGCTGGTCGATTCTCAGCGCGATCTGACCGATGCCGTGAACGCGACGCGCGCCTGGATGGGGCTTGGTCCTCTTCCAGCGGAACACGTCGCGCGATACGTCGGCAGCGGCGCCCCGGTGCTAGTGCAACGCGCTCTGCCGAATGCGGGCGAAGAAGACTGGTCGCGCGGGCTCAAATACTTTCTCGATTACTACCGGGAACACATGCTGGATTCCACGCGCCTGTATCCCGGCATTCGCGAGGCGCTCGACTGCTTGCATAACGCGGGGATCCCTTTGGCCGTGCTTACGAACAAACCGATCCGCTTCACGCTCCAGATGCTGGAAGGTCTGAATCTCGACCTGCACTTCTTCCGGGTGTATGGCGGCAATAGTTTTCCCGAGAAAAAACCGCATCCCATGGGGTTGGAAGCGCTCATCGTCGAGGCGGGCGTGGGACGCGAGCGCGCCATCATGGTCGGCGACAGCGCAGTGGACGTGCAGACGGCGCGCAACGCCGGATCCCAAGCGTGGGGCGTAAGCTGGGGAATTCAGCCCGAGACCTTTGCCGCTTGGCCGCCGGATGTTCTGATCCACGATCCGCGCGAGCTGGCGGACTTCGTTCTCCGGAGACGTTAGCTGTTGCCGCAGAGCCAGCTCCCTAACCGCGGGCGCGCAAGCGGGTGGTTCCCGGATCACTTCAGTTTTATCTTTATCTCGGCGGCGTAGAGCATCGTGCGGTCATTGTCCTGGGCTGCCCATTTCATCAGCGTGGAAAGGCTCGGCGGGACTTTGGCATGAAACACTTCACGGCCGTTGGCGGTCACAACCACGGGCCGGGAGAAATCGAATTTCTCAGGCGATAACAGCAGCGTGAAGGAAGACACGCCTCTGGTAACCGCCTGCACGGTGTTTCCGGAGCGCTCCAGATCGACCCTGCCCGATGCTTTCGGCCGGGCGAATAACGGATCGGTCCCCAGCGAATCCGCGAAGATGTTGAGGTCGGACAGTTCTTTCGGTTCCCCGGGAGCCATCCCGAACGAGTCGATCACCAGCCAGTGCGCGCGATTGTGTTGGGCATCGGCGGCCTCCCAGCTCAGCTTGTCCGGATCGGGATCGCGCGGATGTTCGCTCACGAAGATTTCAAACGGGTCCATCATCTGCGGCCACCAGGCGGTGTTGTGCTCGCCATCGGGCTGCGGATGATATTCGATCTGGACGCCGTGGGCCATCAAGTGGCGCGTGTAGGGCTCAACGATCCTGATTGGATACAGGCGGTCCTTGCCGCCGTTGATGACGAAGAGCGGTTTATTGCGCAGGTTGTTCGGGAAGTTGCGCCCGTCGTCGATTTCCCCATTGGCCAGAACCATCAGAAAGCCGTTCAGAGGGAGAAAACTCGCATAAGGCGTCGTGTCGCGCATCGCGATGTAATACGCCCCGGTTCCCCCATCCGAGACGCCTGCCACCACCACCCGGTTTTCATCGATGTTGTAGCGGCGCTTCAATGCATCCACGATCGTCCGCAAATTCAGCACCTGATCGTCGCTCCACCAGGGTTCATCGCTCCAGGCGTAGGGAATCACGTAGATCTGCTCGGCGCCCGCCAGGTTCCCAATCTGCCCGTTGCCGCGGGGTCTGTTGTCCGACCGGCCGCCTACGCCGCCGTGAAGCTGAACCCGGACTTGATAGCGGCGCGCCGGATCGTACCCCGGCGGAATCGTCACCGCGTAGAAGTGTTCGATGCCGTCCGAGGTGCGATTGCTCAACTGGATCACGCCCGCTTTCTGTTCGGTGTACGCGCGGCCCTGTTGGAGCCGGCGCAGGGCCTCGCCGAAGGTCACGCCGCTGTTGACGACTTCGTCCGCCGCCCGAGCCGCGGCGGCAGGGTTATCCGCAGCCCAGAACCTCCGGAACACCGCATCGATCCGGCCCTGAGCCTGCACAAGCGGCAGCGTCAACAGCAGAAACGCGGCGAATTTCATCCCGATACCCTCACGGCGTAACCGCCCACGGCTTCCTTGAATTGTGCCGTATCCGTGTAGCTCTGCCAGTCGGAAACTCTGCCGCCTTTGAAGCGGAACACGTGGACAAATTCGGCATTGATCAGGTTCCGGTCGCCTTGTAGGTTCCCCGATACCGTCCCCGCGCGATGACCACATCGTCCGCGTGATCCGCGTCCATGCACGCTCCTCCGCCGACGGAACCCGCCGGGGATCCCGCTCACCATAGCACCCGTTCCAGGGCTTCGCAAAAGAAATATTCGCCCCACATGACCGACTCGTCCACCCCCAGCCCCTTGTTGACGTGATACATCCCGCCCTTGAGGATTCCTTCCCACTTGGGATCGGATTTGGCCAGGTGCTTTTCACACAGCGATCGCATGATGTGAACCGCGGTGGACCAATACAGGTGGCCTTTGACCGAATCGGGAACCAACCTGCAAAGGCGCAGCAGACCCGCCGCGCAGATCGCCGCCGAAGAGGAGTCCGGAAGTGTGCGGTTCTCCGCGGGCGCGTTGAAATCCCAAGGCGGAATGCCGTCCGGCGGCGAATGCGTGATGTAGAAATCGGCACAGGCTTCGGCCGTGTCCAGGAAATGCGGATCGCGGCTGTATTCGTAGCAGGTGGTGAATCCGTACAGCGCCCAGGTGAGCCCGCGCGACCAGCACGAATCGCCGCGGTAGCCCTGGTGCGTGGTCTGGCGCAGGAATTCGCCCGTGTCGGTGTCGAAGATCCCTTCCTGCGCCGTGGAACCGTCGCCCCGCACGAGCACGCGGCGCGTCGTGAGGGAATGCCGCATGGCGATATCGCGCAGCCTGCGGTCGCCGGTTTCCCGCGCCGCCAGGAAAATAATCCCGACGTTCATCATGATGTCAATGAACAGGGAATTATCGGCGACAAAGGAACGCAAGTATTGGCCTTTTTCCTTGAATCGTTGCGCCAGCGTCTTCCCCGCCTCGATCAGCACGTCGCGGTGCGCCGGATCCCCGCTGATCCGCCACCAGCGGTAATACGTGGAAAAGAACAGAAACCCGAGGTCGTGGACGTCCTTATCGTGCTTGCGGGGCTCCAGTGGCGTGGTATACCGGATGGCCTGTTCGAGCCAGAAATTGGCCTCACTGGAATTGGGCGCCGAATGCTTGTGAAAAATCCACATCATGCCGGGCAGAAACCCGTCGCCCCAATGAGTCCACGCAGGACCTTCGTGCTCCCATTTGCCGTTCTGCGTGTGCAGGGGATACACCCCGGGATGCTTTTCAATGAGTTTGCGAACCTGTTTCTGCGCGAACCCGTAGGCCTGCTCAAACACATCGCCTGTCTCGCTGCCAAGATGGATCACTCTTCGGTTCTCCAGAACATGAGGATACCGCTTAAACGCGGTCCCGCTTGACGGGGAAGCACAATCTCGCCCGCCGCCCCGCGGCGCAGCGAGTCCTGCCTGACGAGCGCGGCCCGCTCGAAGACAAGCTGGAGGCGTGCATGCCCGCCTGGCCAATTCAGATTCTGGAATCCGATCTTGAGCGTGAAGGAATTGGGGCGGCGGTCCAACTGGAGAATATCCCCTGGGCGACAGCGCCTTTGGGCGCGAGCAGCCGGCCATGGTCCTTCAAATCCGATCGCAGCGTCGCACGGATCTCGTCTCCCACCGCGGACTGCATCAGGTCGATCGGCGGCATTTCGAGCGGCAGCGTCAAACCCGTGGGAATTTCTACTTCAATCGCGGTGGGCGCCGAGGAGACCTGCTCCAGGACCGGATCGGTAAAGGAAAGCGTGCTTTCGCCGGTGAAATGCCGGCAAGCGCTGAACCGGACCCAGTTGCGGTCCACGTGATCCGGCATCGCCATCCTGAGCTCGCTTTCCACCGGAAGCAGGAACTCTTCGCCGTTGATTCGCACGCGGCCATAGGTAACGGTTGTCTCCGCCGACGATACGCCCAATTCTTCGGGAATGTCCTCGGCAACCACTTCCACACGCCGAATGTCCAGGGAGTCTGAATCCGCGTAAAACGATCCATGAAATCCGACGACCGCCTCGCGCTCGTTCACGCGCAAGCGATGCGCGTTGGCCGAGCGGGGCACGCGAAAACGGTACACCACCGCAGGCCGACCGTTGAAGTCGGCCTCCCCCTGATATTCGAAAACAGCAAGATTCGTCAGAAACAGAATTCGCGCATAGACGGCGAAATTTCCATTTCCGAACATGCCGGTGGAGACCAGATCCCTCAACTCACGGTCCTCGAACTGCCTCGAGCCAGGCCAGGCGAACATCTCTTTGCCTTCCACTAAGGCGACTTCCAGCCGCAGCGTGTCCTCTACCCGGGAGCGATTCGCCCCGCTCTGCTCCGTCCGCTCCACGGTCTCCAGGCAGGTGTAATCCGGCTGCCGCAAGAGGATCGCGCTCATTTTTTCCCGGATGGCGGACAGCGAATCCGGCCCCTGCCCGAACGTGCAGGATGCGGCTGCCAGCAGAAACCCGGTCGTCCGGCTGCCGAGCGTCAGTCGCATGTGCAATTATTATGGCATCGCACCCGGCCCGGTGACCGCGAATAACGCCGAACCAAATCAGGCGGCCGTGGGGCTCCTCTGCTAGCATTTAGAAAATGTCAGCAAAAATCACAATCAATCCGAATGGCTCCATTCGCGTGGAAGGCGAATTCGAAGTCTGCGACGCGGAAGGCAAGGCGTTCGGTTTGGGCGGCCGCACCTCCATCGGCCTGTGCCGCTGCGGCCATTCTTCCAACAAACCGTTTTGCGACGGCTCCCATCGCAAGGTGGGTTTCGAATCGGTTTGCCCGGCGCGCGACTTGCCTGCTCCCGCGCCGAAGTAATCGCGCCAACGCCGCGCGGGGCGCGATCGTTGCTGCTCCAGCGAGTGCGACCCGCGGTGTAGCCCTGACGATCAGTGGCATTACAGAATATCCCGTAGGCCATCGGCAGAGAGAAATCTCCGCTTCCTTGCACCAAAGTATCGAATTGGAAATTCTCAATTCGGGACTTGCTGTCCCAGGAGGTGTCCGATGTCACGCTTGAGGGCATTCCCTGCCCCCTTGGCACTTGCAGCCCTGCTGGTGGCGCCCGCCGAGGCGACCACCAGCTATTACCAAGGCGCTTCGAGCGAGGCGGCGTTCAATAGCGCCATCGCGGGCCTGACGCTCATGAATCCGTCTTTGACGTTTTCCGCCGCCGATTTGGGTTCGGGAGGCCTGTTCAACGCCAGCGGCACCGGCATTGACTTTCTGGGCTTCGATGACCTGAACAACCCGACGAACTTTACCGTAAACTCGGGCAGTCTGACCGCAACTCAAGCGGCAGAGCGGCTTAAGATCGTCTTCCCCGCTGGCGCCATTTACGCCTTTGGACTGCACCTGACCGTAGCGAGTGGCAGCGCCAATTGGTGCATCGAGCTGAGCCAGAACACTTGCGATTTCTTGGTCTCCAACTCCTCGCCTTCCAATGTGCAGTTTTTTGGCTTTGTCAGCACCACGCCCGTAACGGCGCCCTTGTACATTCGCCCGTCGGGATTTTCTCCAACGATGGTTCTGCCCAACTTCGAGGCGTTCACGGCGTCGCAGACGCCGGAGCCGCACACGATGCTGCTGGTCGGGCTCGGGCTGATTATCGTGCCGCTGCTCTCTTTGAGACTTCGGCAAAAGGCTTAGATTCCCCGGTCAGACGGGGAGCGGTTCCGACAAGCTCGACAGACAGCAGCTTCGATTCCACGAGCTTGGGCCCCTCGAAAATGACTTCGGCCAGCGCACCGCGCTGCGTGTCGACCCGCTGAAACTGATCGAACACCAAATTCCCGAGCGAGTAGAAGATCACGCCGCTCCCGTAGTGTTCCCAAGGCTGGATCACGTGAGGATGGTGGCCGACGGCCACCGAGGCGCCTGCGTTGATGGCCGCGCGAGCAAACGCAACCTGCTGCGGATTCGGTTTGGGCGAGTACTCCCTGCCGGCGTGCATCGAAACGACAATCGCGTCGGCCCGGGTGGCCAGCCGAACGACGTCTTCCCGCATGCGATCCAGGTCCATTACGGCGATGCGTCCATCCACGTCGGCGTGGTTCCCGTTGGATTGGTCGTAGGTGTACGCCAGGAACCCGAACCGGATTCCGTTCCGCTCCAGAACCGTGCCGGCGTGCGCTTCTTCCTCCGATTTCCCGGTTCCCGCGACCGCGATCCCATGGCCGCGCAACCAGTCCAACGTAAACTCCACGCCGCGGGCCCCCTGGTCGCGCGCGTGATTATTGGCCGTCGAAACAACGTCCACGCCAGCGGTCTCCAGGGCGGCGACCATCGCCGGCTCGGCCTTGAAGACCATGCCGCGCTCGACAATCGGGCCGCGATCGGAAAACGGCGATTCCAGATTCACGAACGCGATGTCCGCCGGCTGAAGCACCGGCGATAAATCCCGCAAGGGGAACGCCGGATCGTGATGCGCCCGCGCCAGCCGCCCCACGTGCCGGGATAGCATCACGTCGCCGCCCAGCATCAGCCTGGTGCGGAGCGGCTCAGGAGCCGGCTTTTCGGCCGTGCGGGATAGCGGCAGAAACTCGAGCGCCGGAATTCCCAGCAAGGGAAGCAGGCCGCGCCGCGTCAGCTTCATCTCACTTCCTTCGGCAGATCGGGCAGGAAAGCGGAGGCGGCCTGATCGGCGAACCAGATGGCCTCGCCGCCCCGGCTTGCAATCTGCGCCGGCAGCTTCAGCGGATCGTATGCTTCTGTGAGCACGGCGTGCAGCGCCATGGCTTTATCCTCGCCAGTGGCAAGCACCACCGTGTGACGCGCCGCTTCCAGCACTCCGGGCAGCAGCGTGATGCGCCACTGACGCAATTTTTCGACCCAAACCGCAGCCGCGAGTCTCTGATGATCTTCGATGAGCGCCTCGCCCGGGAACAGGCTGGCGGTGTGCCCGTCCGATCCCATGCCCCGATGGATCACATCGAACCGGGGCGGTTCGCCGGGCTTCAGGCCGAGGCGGGATTGAAAAAACCATCGAATATGCTCGGCGTACTGGCGGGCGCACTCATGCGGTTCCGCTTCGGTCGGAATCCGGTGAATGTTTTCCGCCGGGACGTTGGCAGGTGTCAGCCAGACGTCGTTCGCCAGCCGGAAATTACTCAGCGGATCCCACGCTGGAACATACCGCTCATCCACCCAAAACACGTGCACCTGTTTCCACAGGAAACTGTTTTTGGCGAACAGCTCGAACATCGGACGCGGGGAAGATCCTCCGGAAATTGCGATGGTTGCGATGGGATGCACCGCCAGCGCTTCCCGCAGCAGATCCATGATCCGCTCCCCGCACGCCCGTGCGGCTGTGAGCGCGTCCGGATATCGCAGCAGGTTCATCGCCACACAGTTCGCCTACGCCGACAAGACCCTCTCGTACACGGGGTCTGGCCCCAGGATGCTCAGTTCCTCCTGCATCAGCGCCTCTTCCGAAGTGGACGGGAGCAGCGAGCGGTACTGCCGGCCGCAGCCCGACACCTGAACACAATGGTCGCTGCCAGCCGAGATCGTGAGGCTGTCGGACGCGCCGGCGAGCGTCACGGAGCGGAGGCCGGGCGGACCGTCTCCGTGTTCCATCGTAACGCGCACGCGCGGCAAGGCCGAGCGGATCCAGGCGGCGAAATAACGGGCGCACGTGGTCACCGAAGGCCCTCCGAACACCACGCGGGCGCCCTTCACCTCGGCCGGATCTATCGCTCCGTCATCCACCAGGTGCGCCAACACCTCCCTCCATCCCGTCAGCCTGGTCCAGTGCAGGTCCGCGACGCGCATACCCCGCGCGCGAAGTTTCCGCAGAAACTGGAGCGCGCTGTCGGAATCGTTCACGCCGGCCGAATCGAAGATGATCTTGTCGGCCAGCGCGAACAGGGGCTCCAGCGGTCCCGGCTCAAGCGCCTTTGGGCCGCGGCACCACAGCACCACCGGCAGATCCGGGACCCGCAGCGGAACTAGAAACTTCGCCACCTCGGAGAAACCGCCCTGCCCGACCGTAATTTCGATGCCCTCCGAGCAAATCTGCTGTGACTTGCCCAAGGGCCTCCAGCACTCGGCAAAGATTCTCGCGTCCAGAGCTTCGCCGTCCGGGCGCAGAATCACCGTGCGGCTGGGATGATTGTGCATGAGCACGCCGGCAGTGCGGCGGGACTGCTCGGCGTCGGGCGCACTCTCAGCAGCGATGACTAAGGTCATCGCGCAGGCGCGCAGAACGCCGCCGGAATCGGCCTGGTCGACCGCGAGCTGAGCCCATAGCTCCTGGAGATCGCGGAGGATCTTATCGGGTTGAACGGTGACTACACTCATGCCTCAGCTATTGCGCCACTGCCGTCCCAGGCGCGCGATCATGGCGTCCGCTTCCGCCGGTCCCCAGCTTCCCGGCTCGTAGTTGGGGAAATCGAAGCGCCGGTTGTTCCAGTTATCGAGAATCGGCTGGATCACCGCCCAGCTCGCTTCGACCATGTCCTGCCGCGTGTACAGGGTCGGGTCTCCGGTCATGGCGTCGACGAGCAACGTCTCGTATGCGGAGGGAGACCTTTCACCGAAGCTGGTTCCGTAGTTGAAATCCATGGAAACCGGACGGAGCCGCATGCCGCTCCCAGGTTCCTTCGACAAGAACAAGAGGGAAACCCCTTCCTCCGGCTGGATCCGCAGGATCAGAAGATTGGGGCGCGCGCTCGGAGACCCGTCGCCGGACCGGAACAGCGCCAGGGGGGCGGAGTTGAATTGAATGGCGATATCCGTCACACGCCGCGGCAGTTTCTTCCCTGTTCGTATGAAGAACGGCACGCCGGCCCAGCGCCAGTTATCGACGTAGAACGTTGCCGCGGCATAGGTGTCGGTCTGCGCGTCCGGATCCACGCCCGGTTCGTTCCGGAAGCCCTTGTACTGGCCCGCCACGGCATACTGATCCACTTCTTCCGGCCGCATGATTTTGATGGATCGCAAGAGTTTGGCTCGCTCGTCCCGAACTGCGTCAGGCTCGAATACGGCCGAGGGCTCCATCGCCACCGTGGCCATGACTTGCAGCAGATGGTTTTGGATCATGTCGCGCAAGGCGCCGGCTTCCTGATAATAGGCGCCTCTGCCCTCGACGCCGATCGATTCGGCGGCCGTGATCTGCACATGGTTGACGTAGCGGCGGTTCCATAGCGGCTCGAAAATCCCGTTCCCGAAGCGCAGCGCGAGAATGTTCTGGACCGTTTCTTTGCCCAGATAATGGTCGATGCGGTAGGTGTCCGCCTCGCGAAACACCGCGTGGATGCGCGAGTTCAATTCCCTGGCGCTCTCCAGGTCATGGCCGAACGGTTTTTCGACGATCAGACGGCGCCATCCGCCGGATGGAGCTGCCGCCATGTGCGAATGGCCGATCCCGTCGACGATCACCGGGTAGTAGCTCGGCTGTGTGGAGAGATAAAACAGGACATTCGCCTGTCCGATCGCGCTCAGCCTTCCCTTGAGCGCAGCGTAAAGCTGCGGGTCCTTCACGTCGCCGGCGACGTAATGCAGATTGGCGGCGAACCGCGTCCAGAGGTCTTCGTCCACGCCGTCTTCGCCGAACTGTTTGACCGCGTCATGCATGCGCCGGCGATACTCGTCGTCGCTCATCGGCGTGCGCGAATTGCCGACGATGGCGAAAGACGCCGGAAGCCGGCGATCGTAGGCCAGCCGGTACAAAGCGGGAAGCAGCTTTCGTTTCGCCAGATCGCCTGCAGCCCCGAAGATTACAATGGCGCACTCCGGAACGCGGCGCTCGAAGCGCAACGGATCCGCAAACGGATTCCGCACCTCCGTCATTTCTGCATGGTAACATTGGGATTACCCGCCGGTTTCGCTTTTCGAAAAAACACAATTCTGGAGTTTATGCTGGAGCCCAAAAGAGTCCTGGCCGTGCTGGAAGACCTGTTCTTCACGGTGAAAATCAACGAGTCCGCGAAACGCGCCGGCCTCGGCATTTCCTTTGTGAAGAGCGAGCACGATGTCCTGGAGCAGGCTCAACACAAGCCGGCGCTGATCATTCTCGATTTGAATTTTCACGGCGTGGATGCCTTAAAGCTGATCCGGAAGCTCAAGTCGGACGAACATACCAAGGGCATCCCCCTGATCGGATATCTTTCGCACATCCAGGGCGAACTGAAGCAACAGGCGCAGCAGGCGGGCTGCAACATGGTGCTGGCGCGCTCCGCGTTCTCGCAGAATCTGCCGCAAATTTTGAAGCGCCACGCAGGCTCCTGAACCCGCGGGCGACAAGATCCCCTACGCTAGCCGGCGGGACCAGGCGCTCTGGGAGCCTGTCAGTTGCCTCGCCGCATCCGATCTACATCGGCTGTCAACTGCCGGGTGATCTTATCCGCCACGTCCGCGCTGGCGCCGCGAAACTTGGCGCCATTGCTTTCCTGCGTCGTGGCCCAGATCACATCGCCATCCTTGTTGACCAACCGCACGGTGGCGAAGGCCTCGTGCTTCCGCTCATGGATATTCGTGAATTCGCGGTCATCCACGCCCACGCTCAGCGACCGCAGGCCCGTCGAGGAACGCGTCGAACGCGTACCCGTGCTTACTCCGGACCGCAAGTCCACACCGTCCGATGACTGGAACTGATCGGTATAGATCAGATCTTCCGCAGCGCCGCGCAGAACCGCGTCGGCGCGTTCGGGATTTTCCGTCAATACGTACAGCTTCGCGTTATTCAGGCTGGAGATGATTAGATCCCGCATTTGCGCGGCGGTTTCGCCGCCCGTCAGCCGGTCCACATAGATCCGCTTGATGACGAGCAATTGCTTCGATAAATCCTCTTGCGCGCGAACGGCGCTCATCGACATCAGCAGGAACAGAGCGGCTGTTTTCATCGGTTTGGTTTCTTCATTGATTCCGCGCTTTGCGAGCTTCTTCGTCCTGATATTGCACCTTCAATCCGGTCCGGGCCTCGAGCGCAACCAGAGCCGGCCGTATGCTGTTCTTGTCCACCCGAAAAATCACGGCCTGCTGGCGCCCATCCGGCCCGGTGTAGCCGATTGTGAGGAAGTGTTTGCGCGACTTGCTCAGCAGGAACACCGGAGAAATCAAGAGCGCCAGAGCCAATCGGCGGTCCACCTGCTGCCCATATTCAAGCAGGTTGATGCGGTCATAGGCCACGCGAAGCTGCGTCTTGCCGGAGTAAAACGCCAGGTACCGATCATCGGCAAGCGTAATCGATCCCTGCTTGCCGGATTTCAGACGTCCCTCGGTCCCGCCCATGTACTGCACGTCGGATTGTCCGCGCCCGGAAGTGGCCGCGAGCAAGATAAGGCCGATCAGACGTCCTGACATCAAAGAATTAGTCGCGGGAATGGCTGAGAATTCTCAAGCCAGTAGTAAATCGTTTTTCAACTGAGGATATCCCTTGGGGAGCGGGGCCAGATGGCGTCGCTGACGACTCTGGAGAAGGGGCTTTCGGAGCGCTCAACCAGCGCTAGAAGGACCACGGGTGTTGCGAGACCGCACCCGCCAGCCAGCTTCCCAGCTAGCGGCGAGAATAGGAGCCAAAGAGTTGAAAATACGAAGGGTTGGCATGTCGGCAGCCCGACGCAGTCGGCCGCTGGCTCGGACCTTAGTACTCAAATACTTCGCGCCGTCCGTCCCAAACGGGTAGAATGGCTGCAAGCCCCCAAGCTTCCAAAACATGCTCAGGCTTGCCGTAATCACGCCGAATCCGCTTGCGGCCGACGCGATCGAGCTGCTCGCCGCCGAATCTGGCGCATTTCGCCTGTGTTACAAGGCTTGCCCGCTTCCCCCCGCAAAGGAAGTCGTGCGAATGCTGGGTGTCCAGAACCCCTCCGTGATCCTGTTGGACCTGGGGGATTGGGATGCCGCCTCCCGAATCGTGAAGGAGATTCAGCACAATCAGCCGCGAGCCGTGGTCATCGGATTCCGGCCGCGTTGGACCCGGGCCGAGCAGCTCACCTTCGAAGACGCCGGCATTCTCGACCTGTTGCACGAACCCTTTTCGCCCGGGGACATCGAAGCCGGGGCATACGAGGCGATGCACCGGCGCTATCCCGTGACACACCAGAATGTTCTGGCGTTCATCCCGGCAAAGGCCGGAAGCGGCTGCTCCACGGTGGCCCTTCATCTGGCGGCCGCGATTTCGGAAACCGGCAAGAAGGTATTGCTGGTGGAGAGCGACCGGCGCTCCGGCCCGTTCTCCATCATGCTCAATCTGGAGCGCCAAGACGGCTTGCCGGAGGCTCTGGAACATCATGGCGAAATGAGCCCCCTGGAGTGGAGGCAAGTCACAGCGCAACTCAAGGAAATGGATCTGCTGCTGGCGAATCCCACGCGCCGCAGCCGCCTGCCTTCCTGGGCCGACTATTACCAGTTACTGCTGTTCGCTCAGAAGCAGTATGACTATATCGTCGTGGATCTGCCGGAGGTCATCAATCAAGCCACGGCCGAGTTCGTTCGCAATGCCCGGGCGGTTTTCGTGGTCGCGCAGCCGGAAATACCCTCGATGAAGCTGGCAAAGTTCCGCCGCACGGAGATTGAAAGCTGCGATATTCCATCCGACCGGATCAATATCCTGGTCAATCGCTGGGAGCGCGGGCGGATGACGATGGAAACCATCGAGAGGCTCGCGGGCGTGCCTGTTTTCGGAACGCTGCCCAACGAGTACAAAGAAATCCGCAACGCCGTGATGGAAGGGCGCCTGGCCGCGCCAAGCAGCGGCTTCGTCCGGTCCTGCGACGCACTGGCCAAGACCATCTGCGGGTTGCCGGATGTTCCGCGCACCAGCCCCAAATTCACTCTCCTCCGCAAGTTGGGCACGATCAACACGTAACGCGCTGGCCCTGGCGCCGCGCACGCAGAGGAAGATGAAGCTGAACGCGCGAGCGCTGGTCGTGCTCCTGCGTGCGGGTGAAACAGCGGCACGGTATCCTGAAATTTATCCATGCAACAAGAAGTCGTCGAGGCCGAAGGCCACCTGATCGATTCGCATCTGATGGAGCAAATTTTCGACACGGTGGTCGAGTACAGCGGCAAATTCGAAGTGGAAGAGTTTCGCATCGGCCGCACGAACGCCGACAGATCCTATTTGCGCCTGCGCGTCGAAGCGCCCGATGAAACCGATATGCAGCAGGTGCTCAGCCGCTTGCTTGAATTGGGATGCAGTCCGGTCGACGCGGGGGATGCCGCGCTGGAAACGGTGGAGCGGGACCGCTGCGCACCGGAAGATTTCTACTCGACTACCAATCACCGCACGCTGGTGCGGCATGCCGGTCAGTGGATCGAAGTCGAAAAACAGCGCATGGACGCGATGATCGTCATCTCGGGCGGGCGCGCGGAGTGCCGTCGTTTGCGCGACCTGCGCAAAGGCGATCGCGTGGTGGTGGGCATGCGCGGTATCCGCGTGATTCCCGAGTCCAAAGAGCGCGACCGGCTGGCGTTCGCGTTCATGAGCAATGAAATCTCCTCGGAACGGCAGCTTGAGACTGCCGTCCGGCAAATCGCCGCGCTCATGCAACAGATGCGCGCCGAAGGGAAGAAGATTCTCGTGGTGGCGGGGCCTGTAGTGGTACATACAGGCGGAGCGGGGGCGCTTGCCAAGATGATCCGTTCCGGATGGGTCAATGGACTCCTGGCGGGGAACGCCTTGGGCGTGCACGACATCGAAGCAGCGCTCCTCGGCACTTCGCTGGGAATCCGGCAAAGCGATGGCCGCCAGGAGGAGCATGGGCATCGAAACCACATGCGCGCCATCAATGCGATCTATCGCGCGGGCGGCATCGCCAAAGCGGTCGAAAGCGGACGGCTCAACAGCGGCGTGATGTACGAGTGCGTGAAAGCGGGCGTTCCGTTCGTTTTGGCCGGGAGTCTGCGCGATGACGGCCCCCTGCCGGATACGATCACGGACATGAACCAAGCCCAAGATGCGTACGCCGAACAGTTGAAAGGCGCGGGGCTGGTCCTGTGCCTGGGCTCGATGCTGCACTCGATCGCTACCGGCAATATGCTGCCAAGCTGGGTGAAAATGGTTTGCGTCGATATCAATCCGGCGGTGGTCACCAAGGTCAGCGATCGCGGCACGGGACAGGCCGTGGGCGTCGTCACAGACGTCGGACAGTTCCTGAACTCGCTCGAGCGTGCGCTGCCGCGCAAAGCACAGACTCGCGAGACCGGGGCGGAGGTGTGAGCCGGTGAAGCGCCAGTATACCGATGAACACGCCGCCGCGGGCGTCAACGCGAGTCTGCCCGAAATCGAAACCTGGCCGAATCAGTACCATACTGGATACGAAATCGAAATTGTGATGCCGGAATTTACGTCGATCTGTCCGAAAACCGGGCTTCCGGATCATGGGACGCTGACGCTGCGCTATGTGCCCGATAAACTTTGCCTCGAGCTGAAATCGCTCAAAATGTACACGCTGGCGTTCCGGAATCTCGGAATTTTCCAGGAAAACGTGGTGAACCGGATGCTGGCGGATATCGTGAAGTGGGCCAAGCCGCTTTCCGCCACGCTCATCGGCGACTTCACGCCTCGCGGAGGCATCTCGACCCGGATCACCGCACAATGGACCCGCAGCTACAATCGCGCTCAGCGAGGCAGATCACGTGACTGACGAAGAGCTGACGGCAGCGATTCGCGAGGTACAGGAGCGGGTTCGGTCCAGAGTCTCCCACAATAACGGATCGGATGGAATCAAATTACCCGATCTCCTGCCCGTGGTCCACGCGCGCGACGCCGCGGAAGCCAAGGTCGCCGCGATCGGCACGGTGAATCCACGGCCTCCGGGGTTCAAAAATTCGATTATCCAAGGCGTGAAGAGATTCGTCGCCCGCGCCTTGGATTGGCACGTGCGCGAACAGGTCGAGTTCAATCGCGCCAGCATGGCCTGCACCCAGGCGATGCTGGAAGCGCTGACCGACCTTAGCCGGGGCCTCTCCCTGCTTGCCGGCCAGCAGCAGGATCTGCGATCGAATCACCAGGCCTGGCGAACCGACTTCGAGGAGCGCCGCAATGCGAACGAAATCCATCTGCTGCGCACTGTTTCCGAGCTTCAATCGGCGTTCCATCTGCGCGCCAGCCTGATCGAGCAGAGTTTCCGCGATTCCGTCCGCCAGCAGCACGACGATTTCACCAAGGAGATGGACAGCCGCACGATCGAGATCCAGAAGACGCTCTGGCAGGATATGGAGAAGATTCGCGGCGAGTACGATCGGTTGATACATACCGAGCTGCGGCTGCTGCGGCAAAAACCAGCGGTGGCGGGTCTCCCGGCGGAGGCTCCTGCGCCGGTTCAGCAGGAACAGATCGAGATCGACTGGATGCGCTTCGCGGAACAGTTTCGCGGCTCCGAAGAACGCATTCGCGAGCAGCAACAGCAGTACGTCGCGCGCTTCGCGGGGGCTTCCGGAGTGATCCTCGATATCGGCTGCGGCCGCGGCGAATTCCTTGAGACCGCGAAAGCCGCGGGGCTCGCCGCGCGCGGCGTCGACCAGAATCCGGAGTGCATTGAGCTGTGCCGCTCCAAGGCGCTGGATGTCGAACAAGCCGACATTTTCGAATATCTGGAATCGCTGCCGGACGGATCGCTGGGGGGCGCGTATTGCGCGCAGGTGGTCGAGCATCTTTCCCCGGCGGCGCTGCCGCGGCTGGTCCGGCTGCTCTCCCGGAAACTGCGGCTTGGATCGCTTGTGGCGATGGAGACGCCGAATCCCGAATGCCTGGCGATCTTGGCGACACACTTCTATATCGATCCGACCCACACGCGTCCAGTTCCCGCGCCGCTGCTCCGGTTCTATCTGGAGGAAGCAGGCTTCGGAAGCGTGCAAGTCGAGCGCCTGGCTCCCGCGCTGGAGAGCATGCCGGCATTGCAAGAGCTGCCGCCAGCGTTCCGGGACGCATTCTTCGGCGGGCTAGACTACGCGATCTTCGCGCGGAAACTGTAACAGGGCATCGTAGAGTTTCTTCTGCTCGCGAGCGATCGCGTCCCAGCCATACACCCGCTCCGCGGTCTGCCGGGCGCGCCTCTCGATCGCGGCACGCTCAGCCGGAGCATCCAGCAGCCTGGCGATCGCGGCTGCCATCGCCGCGGCGCTGTCCGTCACCACCACGTCGGCTCCACGATCGAGATCCAGGCCATGAATCCCTGCTTCGGTGGATACGATGGCTTTCCCCATGGCCATCGCTTCCAGGATTTTCACATTGGTTCCCGCCGATGCGATCAGAGGCGCGATCACCAGCGCTGCGCGCCGGTACGCAGGACGAACATCGGAAACGAAGCCCTCGACTTCGACACCAGGGTGCTGAAGATCCCAGAAGCGCTGGTGACGCTGCCCGGCGATCACATGCAGCGTTACGTTTTCCAGGCGCGGGAAAACATCGCGCAAAAAAAACTCGAGCGCCAAAACATTCGGACGGTGCGCGAATGACCCGATGAACAGCAGCCGCCGCGGCTCAGGCGGATCCCCGGAAGGCCGGAAGCGGTCCAGATCGACACCGTTCGGGATCGCGACGGCTCCTTCGATCAGCGCGCGATCCTTTTCCGACATGGTGACCACGCGGTCTACCTGGCGCCAGGCGGCGGTCTCGAAGCGAGTCCACAGCTCGTGCTGGCGCCGGATTTCCCAGTCCTCTTTCCCGGTGGTAGCCCGCATTTGGGCGTACAGGTCGTAGGTGATGTCGTGCTCAACGAGGATGGTGCCAGCGCGGGCGCACTCCGGGGCGTATTGCGCCATTTGCGTGAACTCCAACTGCACGATGCCCGGCCGCCACTTGGCGATAGTCTGCCGGAGCGCGGCGTGAAATGCGGGCGTATCGAACTCCTCCACCGTATCCGGCCGTCCTCGGGAAGGCAAGGCGTGGCTCCCGGCGCGGCGCACCGTGACAATCTCGACGCAGATCTCCCGCAGCTCCCGCGGGACAGGCATCGGTTCTTCGGTGAAAGCGACTAATACTTGATCGAAATCAGCCGCGGCGCAGCGCATCAGGTTGTAGATCCGTACGGCCGCCCCATGCGAGAGCGGAAATGGAACATACGGGCTCGCGACCAGGATTACGGGCTTTCCCAAACGTGCTTTGCCGGGAAAGACCGCGACTTCTCCGTTGGCCAGATCGAGAAAACGGACGTCTCCTGCCGGAACGAGCGTTATGGGCTGGTGCGCGGCCGCCGATAAGCCGGCTTCCTCTTCGAGAGCCTTCAGCCGCAGCACGTTATGCTTCCACAGACGAAGGAAGGTATCCGGGTCGCCGATGGCGCGCGCGAGAAACTGGACGTAATTGACTTCCAGGGCGCGATCCAGGTCTTCCGGAGAGAAATACCGCGACGTGGTCGCGCGGTGCTCGTGTAACGCAAGGGCGCCGGCGCAGTAAACGCTCGGCCACCCGCGCAGCCATGCGCGCACGCCAAGATCCAGATCCTCGACATAGGCGGGCGTATAAACCTCATCGAATCCGCCCAGCGCGTCCAGCTTCGACGCCTCGTACAAGCTGCATCCGCCGCTGCCGTATAGTACGTAGCTCTGATCCTCGCCTTCCAGTGGAATATCGCAGCGCACCGGAAACTCGGTTACGCCCGGCGCCGGGTTCATCACGGTCTTGCCGGTTTCTTCCCGCCGTCTGCCTTCCGGAAAGAAGATCTGTGCGGTCGAACAGAACAGGTCCGGCACGGCTTCAAAGGGACGCCTGAGAGCTGCGAGGAACCCGGGCTCGACGCGCATGTCGTTGTTGAGCACGCAAACATGCGAAAAGCGCGCGCGCCGGATGCCGCGGTTCACCGCCGCCGAAAACGACAATGGCTGCGGACAGTGTTCCAAGAAAACGCTGGGCCAGGCTTGCCGCAGCCAGCTCGCCGTATCATCATCTGAGCCGTTGTCCACGATAATGATCTCGTCTGCATCCTGAATGCCGGGAAGGCACGTTTCCAGAAGATCCCGTCCGTTGCGCGAGGGGATCACGGCGGAGATTCCCGCCGGACGCCCGCTCGCCAAAGCCGCGGCAGGCGGCCTCAGCGGACGCGAGCGCGCCAGCGATCGCCCGCGCGCCATCGCTCTTCTGTAGAGCATTGACAGGCGGAATTTGTTCGGATCGCGAATCCATTCCATCGCCCTGTAGACGCTCGACTCCGGCTGGAGCTGGCTGCGCACAAGGTTTTTCGCCCGCCACGCCAGATGCCGCAGCATGGTGGGCAAATCGCGCGGGCGCAGCATGAAATGCTGCCCGGTTTCGTTGAACGCCAGGACGTGCAGCGGGGCAAACGTGCATCCGAGGGCCCGCAGACGCCAATGCGGAATGCCGGGCTCCAGGATGATGGCCGCCAGGCGGATCGGGCGGCCCGCCAACCGCGATCGAATCAAGTCCCGGTTCTCGCTCCACGAACGGCGTATGTGATACGGAATCCACTCGCCCTCCTGAGGCGGAAACTCGGAAACCACAACCGTCGGAAGCTCCGGAAAAATTCCACGGAACCGCCCGCGCACCAGCGCGACCGCCTCATCCGATCCGGATGCGAACAGAATCTTGACGGCCGAGCCGGCCGGCGGCGCCGCGATCTTCGTCAAATGAGTTGCGGGAGCGCGAAGCTCCAGCGCTTTGTCTGATGATCGTGCCACAGCGCCAGGGCCTGTACAGCAAACGCTGTCGAGACCGGATTGGAGAAGGGCAAACACTGGCCGCCCTTCCTCCCAAACCAGAAGCCGCCGCGGAGCCTGGGAGCGATCGTATCGATCGCTTGAAACGACGCCGTCCGTTCCGCCTCGTGCCGCGCCGCTTGCTCGTTCAGTTCGACCAGGCCAAGGTGATGCGCGATCAGGCGCACTCGCAGGAGTTGCGCGTTCACGTCGGAACGCTCGAACACCGGTGCAATATCGCGCAACAGGCGCCCGGCGCAGTCGATTCCCGAGGCCAGCGCCCGCCGCGCGTCCGCGCGTTCGGATGCGAACAAAAGCGCTTCCAGGAAATAGCAATAGGCGTGCAACCGGTCCATGACCTTCTCGCGTTCCGTTTCTTCCGCCAGAAACGCTTCGTGGCCTTCGATCGCCACTCCGACGGCTTTTTCAAACATCTGCGCGGCATCGGGTTCGCCGATCTCGCGCCACGCCAACGCCGCCTTCAGTTGGTAACATCCCGGTTTTCTCGACCAGCGAGGTTCTTGCGGCAGCGGTTGTTTGTCAGGCAGCGAAATCACAGGATGGAAGAAGCCCTCGCCCAGGAAGTCGAAAGCAAGCGATAACGCCGCTTCGTGCGCCCGCGAACGAAACGGCTCGGCGCCGGTCGCGCGCCACACCGCAAGCAGCCCGCGGACGATGATCCCGGTGTCAAAAAAGTACGCGCGGTCCGATCCGGGCTCAAACGGAAACGTGGATGCGGCGGAGTCCCAGGCCTGATCGGTCAGATAGCGTGCGGCGCGCACCGCGGCATCGAGATACTCCTGTCTTCCGGTTCTCGCATGTAAGTAAGCCAGCGCGCTGGCCGTGTATCCGGTAATTTCCGTGGAAACGGCTGCGTTCGCGGCGGAATCCGATCGGTAGAAGCGCGCTACGCCGCCGTCGCCTTCCTGAATTCCGGAGTGCAGAAACCAGCAGCCTGCATGGTCAATGCCCGCGTGCTCGATGAATGATGTCAATCTTCAAATTGTATAATGGGCGCGAACGTATGCGCGTTCCTTTCTTGATCGCCACTGCGATTGCGAGCGCAGCTCTGGCCGCTTCCGCCGATATGCCCAAGGGGTTGTTCCGGGGCCGCATGGTGAGCTGGGAAGGCTCGCCCGCGAAGGGCGTGCTGTTGGCACGCAACAATGCAGGCGATGTGCAAGGCTGCGGCTACGACTCTCTGAGCTACCTCGAACTTTCTCACCAGCGCATCACCGTGGCCAAACTTGAGGCGGGCGATCCCGTGGAGATTATCACGGATCACAAGCCCGGATCGCGCGACTGCTATATCCGGATGCTCCAGGTGATCCCGCCCGCGCCTCCGCCCAGCCGTGTTAAACCGGCCGCCAAACGCCCCGTTCTGAATCCGCCCCGCGGCGATCGCACGATTTCCGGCGTGGTGATCCGGCACGATGGCGAATCGGTGACCATCCGCACGCGCGACGGCGAGCAAACGCTGCTCCTGCGGCGGGACACGCGCTACCTCGCGGACGGCGCCCAGCAGGACGCTGCCGCGATGACGGTCAACACTCGCGTGTTCGTGCGCGCCGGGCCGGACCTGGAAGGCAGAATCCAGGCGTATCAGATTATGTGGGGCGAAATTCTCGGGGCGCCCTAAGCGGTTCCCAAATAGCGCAGCAGTTTTTCCCGCAATTGCGCGGCTTTCTTTGCGGTAGGCGCGATCACCAGGATCGTGTTGTCCCCTGCTACGGTTCCCGTAATCTCGGGCCACGCCGCCTGATCCAGAGCCTCCGCGACCGAGCTGGCGTGCGCAGGCGGCGTGATCAGCACCAGCAGATTTTGCGCCACCCGCACGTCGAGCAGGAACTCGCGGAGCACGGTCGCCAGGTCCGGACCCGCCGGCGCGGCTTCCACTGGCTGCGCGTAGCCTTCTGCGGTCTTCACCAAACCCAGTTCGCGAATATCGCGGGAAAGCGTGACCTGGGTCGCATGCACGCCCATGGCTCGGAGCGCCCGGGCCAGCTCTTCCTGCGTCCGCAGGGAGCGCGAACGGACCAGCTTCAATATCTGACCTTGGCGGTAACTCTTGTTCATGGCCTGGACAATGCGGCGAGGCGTTTCTCGGCTTCCGCCAGCGCCGCGGCAACAGCCTTGGGACCTGTGCCGCCGCGGATCTCGCGCGTCTTCATCCCCTCGAAAGGGTGCAGCAGTTTTGCCATGTCCGGCGTGAATTCGGGCGCGAATTTCACAAGCTCGGCCGCGCTCCAGTCTCCCGGTTTCTTACCCGCGCGCACGCTCTCCAGCACCAGCCGCCCGACAATCTGGTGCGCCCGGTGGAAGGGCGTGCCGGCGCGCGCCAGCGCTTCGGCCAGATCGGTGGCGACCACCCAGCTCGCCTCCGCCGCGGCTGCGGAAACCTGCGCATTCAGCTTGACGGAATCGACCACCACGCGCGCCATCTCGAGCGATCCGCAGAGTTGATCCACCGCTTCGAACAGCGGCTCCTTGTCTTCCTGCATGTCGCGGTTGTAGGTGGTCGGCAGGCCCTTCATGGTGACGAAGAGCGAGCTCAGCGAGCCAAACACGCGGCCGCACTTGCCGCGGATCAGCTCCAGCGAGTCGGGATTCTTTTTCTGCGGCATCAGGCTCGATCCGCTGGTGATGCCGTCACTCAATTCCAGCCACCCGAATTCCTCGCTCGAGTACAGGATCCAGTCTTCGGCCAGGCGGCTCAAATGCAGCATCGCGGTAGATGCCGCATACAGAAAATCGAGCGCGAAGTCGCGGTCCGCGGACACGTCCATGCTATTGCCGGTCACAGCCGCGAACCCCAGGTCGCGGGCCATGGCTTCCCGATCAAACGGGAATCCGCTGCCAGCCAGCGCGCCGCTACCGAGCGGCAGAACGTTCACCCGCGCGCGGGCCTGCTGTAGCCGCTCGAAATCGCGCGCGAACATTTCGAAATACGCCAGCAGGTAATGGGGCCACAGCACCGCCTGCGCCCGTCGCATATGCGTGTAGCCGGGAACTACGGCGTTCGGATACTTCTGCGCGCATTCGATCAGCGACTGCATCAATCCGGCCAGCAGCGCCGTCGCCCGATCGATCTCTTCCCGGAGCCATAGCCTGACGTCGAGCGAAACCTGCTCATTGCGGCTCCGTCCCGTGTGGATCTTGTCTGCGAGTCCGCCCACACGCTCTTTCAGCTTGCGAATCACGAGCGTGTGGACGTCTTCGTCGGTTGCTCCCGCGAAAAACTCCGGCTTGCCCGCGTCTTGCCGGATCGCATCGAACGCCGAAACAAGCTCCGCCCGCTCTGCCGCCGTCAGAATGCCGACGCCTTCCAGGGCGCGCGCGAACGCCTGGGAGCCCCGGATGTCCGCCCCAATAAGCCTCCGGTCAAAGTGGAGCGATCCGGAAAAACGCTCGAAGACTTGCGAGGGACCTTCCTCGAACCGGCCGCCCCAGAGTTTCATGCGGATTTCTTGGCGGACTTTTTGGTCTTGGCTTCGACCGCAGCCCGTACCTGAATCGGAAGCCCGATCAGGTTGATGAAGCCGCGCGCGTCTTTCTGATCGTATCCGGCGCCCATGGTGAAGCTGGCTATATCGAGCGCGTAGAGCGAATACGGCGATTTTCGGCAGACCGGCTGGAAGCCGCCTTTATACAGCCGCAGCGTGATCTCGCCAGTGGTATTCCGGCTGGCGGATTCGAAGAATGCGTCGAGCGACTCGCGCAGCGGCGTGAACCACAGGCCGTTGTAGACCAGCGCGGCGTAATCCAGCGCAAGCTTCTGCTTGTAATGCGCCAGGTCTTTGTCGAGCGTCAGCGCTTCCAGCTCCTTGAAGGCGGCCATAATCAGCGTGCCGCCCGGAGTCTCGTATGCGCCGCGCGACTTCATGCCAACGAAACGGTTCTCGACCAGGTCGATACGCCCAACGCCGTTCTCGCCGGCGATCTTGTTCAAGTGCTCCAGCAGCACCACGGCGGACAGTTTCTTTCCGTTGACCGAGACCGGGCGGCCTTGCTCGAATCCGATGGTGACGTCCGTGAACTTGTCCGGAGCTTTCTTCGGGCTTTTCGTCAGCATCCAGACGTCGTCCGGAGCGGCGTTGGCGGGATCTTCCAAGGCGCCGCCCTCATGCGAAATGTGCCAGATGTTCCGGTCGCGGCTGTAGATCTTCTTCGTGGTCTGAGAAATCGGAACCTTATGCTTGACGGCATACGCGATCGCGTCCTCGCGCGAGACAATGTCCCACTCACGCCACGGAGCGATCACCGGCAGATGCGGCGCCAGAGCCTTATACGTCAGCTCGAAGCGGACCTGATCGTTGCCCTTGCCGGTGCAGCCGTGGGCGAGCGCATCGCAGCCGGTGGCTAGCGCAACCTCGACTTGCTTTTTCGCAAGCAGCGGCCTCGCGATCGAGGTTCCCAGCAGGTATTTGTGCTCGTACTCGGCGCCGGCGCGGACCAGCCGCCAGAGGTATTCGGAAACGAACTCTTCGCGCATATCCGCAACGTAGACTTCGGCCGCTCCCGTCTTGCGAGCTTTCCCCTCCAAGCCTGACAACTCTTCCCCGCCCTGCCCGATGTCGCCGCATACGGCAACCACCTGGCAGCCGTAGTTTTCCTTGAGCCACGGGATGATGATCGATGTGTCCAGTCCGCCGGAGTAGGCGAGCGCTACTTTCTTTGGTCTTTGCATAAATTTGAATTCTACACGTAGGAGGAGGACTCGCCCGCCTCGATGCGATCCAAGAGCGCACCCTACGCAAGCAACGTGAGCAGCAGCCCCTTCTGGGCGTGCAAGCGATTCTCCGCCTGGTCGAACACCACCGAGCGGGCGGACTCCATCACGCCGTCGGTAACTTCCTCGCCGCGCTTGGCGGGCAGGCAATGCATGAAGATCGCGTCGGGCCGCGCCTTGGCCATGAGCGCCTCATCCACGCGATAGGGGGGGAACACCTCCATCCTGCGGTCCGATTCCTGCTCATGGCCCATGCTGGTCCACACATCCGTATACACGGCGTGAGCCCCCTCTACCGCCTGCACGGGATCATTCGTAATCGTGATGCGCCCCACACGGCCGGCGGCCCCCGTCACGTGCGGCTTCGGCTCGTAGCCTTTCGGAGTCGCCACGGCTACATGCACTCCAAGCCGTCCCGCAGTGAGCATCAGCGAATGCGCAACGTTGTTCCCATCGCCGACAAACGCCAGCTTCAGCCCGTCCCAGCGGCCGAAGCGCTCTTTGATGGTCTGCACGTCCGCCAGCGCCTGGCAGGGATGATAGAGGTCGCTTAGCGCGTTGATCACCGGCACGTGCGACCACTGGGCGAGTTCCTTCGTGGTTTCCTGCGAGAATACCCGGGCGACAATCCCGTGGGTCCAGCGATCCAGGTTCCGGACCACGTCCTTGACCGGCTCGCGCTCGCCGACCGGCCCGATGCAGGTGACGGCGTCGCCGCCAAGTTGTTTGATGGCGAGTTCAAACGTCACGCGCGTGCGCAGGGACGGCTTTTCGAACAGCAAGGAGAGATAGCGGCCTGCCAGCGCTTGCGCGAACCGCTGCGGAGAGCGTTTGGCCTGGGCCGCCAGATCCAGAACGCGGAGCAGCGTCTCCTGGGACAAATCCAAGTCCTGGGTCAGGTGCTGGATCAGCGGTTCGGCAAAGCTCGGTGCGGCCACGGATGTCTCCACGGTGTATTTTTATTCAGTCGATTGAATAATAATACATTCTCGGAGGGCGCGTCAAGCACTTCGCCCGATCCGCACCAGCTTGCGCGCGCTGCCCTGCCCGCTCAGTATCCGCACGGCGCTGACCGGAACCCGATAGTGCGCCGCCAGAACGGCGCACACCTGCTCGTTGGCCTGCCCTTTCTCGGGCGCGGCGGTCACCCGGACTTTCAAGGTTCCGTCCGCCAATTCCCCCGCGATTTCGTTCTTCGGGCTGCGCGGCGTCACTTTTACGCGGATCGTCACCAGATTCCTTTTATACACTGATTACTTGCGCGCACTCGCCCTGCTGGCCCTGGTCACGCTTTTGCTGCTGCCTCAATTGCACCGCGGCGGCCTCAGCGGCTATGACGACGCCCTCTATGCGCACGAAGCCAGGGAAATGATTGATCACGGCGATTGGTGGACCATCCACTTCGATGGCGCGCCGAATTTCGAATACCCGCCCCTGTTCCTGTGGCTCGACGCCCTTTCCCTGCGGATCCTGGGCCCCTCGGACTTCGCCGCCAAACTCCCTTCCGCGCTGGCCGGAATCGGAACCGTGGCGGCTCTCTACTTTCTCGCCGTGGAACTGACCGGCGAAGCCTGGGTCGGAATCTTCTCGATGCTGGTGCTCGCCACCACGCAGCCGTTTCTGAAATACTCGACGCACGCGATGACGGACGTTCCGTTTGCCTTCTTCGTGACGCTCGCGCTGCTGCTTTATCTGAAGGGCCTGCGAAAGCCGTCTTTTCTGCTGTGGGCTGGAGTGGCGGTCGCTGCCGCGATTCTGACGCGCTCCGCGATGGGCGCCCTTCCCGTGGCGATCATCCTTCTGCATCAACGCTGGTCCGCGCTGCGCTCGCGATTCGCTCTGGGCGGATTGCTGATGGCTCTCGGCGTGCCGCTGGTTTGGGCTGGATCGCAGTACCAACTCCACGGGGCCGAATTCCTGAACCGCCACCTTTCCTTTGTCGCCAATAAGGTCCAGGGCCCCTCCTTCCATGTGTGGCCGTATCTGAAGGAGCTCCTGAAATATTACTGGCCCTGGCTCCCGGTGTTCGCACTTGGTCTTCGGAAGACGAATTCTTTCGGGCTGCTCTGGACCGCCACTGCGATCGTGCCGCTGTTCTTCATCGGAACCGCGTACGGCCGCTATCTGATGCCGGCGTTCCCGGCGATGGCGCTGATTTGCGGCGTGGCGTTGCATCGCTGGATTCCAACAGCGCGACGGGAACTCTACTTTCGCGGAGCGTGCGTCGTAATCCTGGGCGCGGCCGTGTACACGATCGTTTCTCCTTCGCCCGAGCGCGGCCTGGAAATGCGCACGCTGGCCCCCGCGGTGAGGGCCGCCGCCCGCCCCGATCAGCGCGTGCTGCTCTACACCGGCGGCGAGCAGCGTTTCGATATTCAGAACCAGTTGCTCTGGTACGGCAACCGTTACGTGGATTTCGCCACGAACCTGAATCCAAACCCCGGCGCCATTGGCGTGATCGATAAACCTTCCTTTGCGCGTATCGCGCCGCGCGCGCAAGTCCTCGCCGAATCGGAAGGGTTCGTGTGCTTTCGGGCTATTTCTTCTCGGTGATATCCGCCACCGCTCCGTCCACTTCTTGAATCTTCAAGTGCAACGTCTGGCGCTGCTCCAGGAACTTCGGAGCAAAATTGAACCGGGCGGCGGCCATGCGGTCGACCGTTTCGACCGGAGCGATTTTATCCTGGATCGCCAGAACGTCGTTGTACTGGGGTCCGATCAGTTTGTAGTACCTGGCGATCTTCGCGGCGTCCTGCTTGGACAACGTCACGGCTGTGGCGACCTCGTTGTCGGGCGTCTCCATGGTAATTGTCACTCCGTTCACTACGAACGCCCGTGTGGAAGGATTCGTCACCCGGAAATCCACGAAGACGATTGCGCCGGGTCCATCCGGATAGGAGCGGACCTTCAGGATCGATCCGGTCAGGCCAACGCGCGAGCCCTGGCTCGCGTAAAAGGCGACGAAAATCGCGGCCCCGACAACTCCCAGCCCGACCAGGAAAAACGTCCAGAATTGCCGGCCCATGCGAACTATTCTAAGCCCGCGCCATCGCGGGCGCGGTTCCTTCCAAGCCGCGAGGGGTATTCGAGCGGTCTAGTCCCCCAGCAGACGCCCGTAGGGCTTCAAGGTGCTCACGTTATCGCAAACTGCTTTGATTCCGGCTGTGATGGGGATCGCCAGAATCAGCCCGATGCCGCCCCAGAGCATGCCCCACAGCATCAGCGCGATCGTCACCGCCAGCGGATTCAAATGCACGCGCGAGCCGACGAATTTGGGATACAGCAGGTTCAGCGCGAACAGGTGCAGGAGTCCGACGCTAACCAGCAGGAACAGATACAGCGCCGGCTCGTTTTTCGGAAGGGCCGCGGCCAGCGGCGGAATCAGCGCCAGAGGCATTCCGATGTACGGAACCAGGCTCAAAAATCCGCTCAAAGGACCCACCACGGGCCAATAGGGCAGCCTTACGGATGCAAACAGGATCCCGCTGGCGACGCTCAATAAGACGCCGAGCAGGAAGTTGCCGACCACGTAGGTCCGGACCATATCGCCGACTCCGTCCAGAGCCTTCGCGACCGTGTAGCGCGGTTCTTCTTCCAGCGTGAACAGCAGACGCGAGCGCAGGTGATCCCCCCAACTCAAAATGAAGTACACCAAAAACGGAATAAAGGACACCATCAGCAGAACGCTGTAAAACGCATGCAGATAATCGTAGATGACGCTGACCACCGCGGTCGGCTCCTGGCGCAGGCGCACTTCCTGGATCGCAGGAGGGGAAGGCTGCGGCTCGGCGGCTTTGCGCTTGCCGCGCGCTGTGCTCACGGGTTCCGGCGGGGGCTGCTGCGTCCCGTCCTGATCCTGGAACCGGCGCGGAACTAGCGTGCGATACACATTCTTCTCGAAGCTCTCCACCCGAACCGCGGCCCGTTCCACGATGTCGTTAATTCGGGCGCCGTATGCGGGCAGATCGTCCAGCATCGCGGTCCCCTCGACATATAATCCCAGGCCCGCAAAATACAGGCACCCCAGCCAGAGTGCGCACACCAGAAAACTGGCAAGTCCCCTTGGCATTCGGAGTTTCATGAACAGCCGCACCACGGGCTCTAGCAGGAAAGCGATCATGAAGGCGATGATCACGGTGATGAAAAAGATCTGGCCGTAGTACAGCAGGGCCACACCGCCGGCGGCCGCCAGGATGCTGATCGCAACCCGGTAAGTCCTTTCCGCCGATGTTTTTTGAGTGACCACCTCTATCTATCACTATAATTGGACTGGGCGTGCCCATACATTCAAATTCAGGGAAAGGCCGCATTCTGGCGCTCGACCTGGGGAAAAAACGCATTGGACTGGCCCTGAGCGACCCTTTGGGCCTTACGGCTCAGGGGCTTCCCAATCTGGAACGCCGCAACCTGCGGACGGATCTGGCCGCCCTGGAGCGGCTGGCCGCCGAGCAGGATGTGCGCCTGATCCTGGTGGGACTTCCGCTTCACATGAGCGGCGATGAAGGCCGGCAAGCGCAGCAGGCCCGCGAGTTCTCCGAACGCCTGCGCGAGCGGACCGGCCGAGAAGTCCGTCTGTGGGACGAACGCCTGACCACGGTCGAGGCCCAGCGCGTTCTGAAATCGAGCGGCATCAGCATCGCGAAACGCGCCAAGGCGGTCGATCGTTTGTCGGCGCAAATCCTTCTCGAAAGTTTTCTCAGTTCGGAGGCGCACGGTTGAGGGGCCTGAAGCGGTTCGTATTGCTGCTGTGCGCGGCGCTGGCCGGAGGCGCGCTTTACTCGCTCAATTCGCCGTACCGAGGATTCCAGGGCGACCGCTTCATCGAGTTTCCCAAAGGCTCCGGAACCAGGGCGATCGGGCTGAAGCTGGAGGAGGAAGGCGTCGTGCGCTATGCGTGGCAGTTTTGGCTGGCCCGCGCGATGCATCCGCGGACCACCGTGCAAGCGGGCGAATATCGCTTCGACCGGCCGGCCAGCGTGGCCGAAGTGTTTCGCCGCCTGGCCCGCGGCGACGTTTACTACTTCAGTTTCACGGTTCCGGAAGGCTCGAATATGTTCGACATCGCGCGGCTGGCCGAATCCGAGGGCGTCATGCCCGCCCAGGATTTCCTGCGCGCGGCGGCCGATGCGGCTCCGGTACGCGACTTGGCGCCGGACGCCAAGACGCTGGAAGGTTTCTTGTTCCCGTCCACCTACCGCCTTTCCCACGACACAACGCCCCAGGCATTGGTTCAGATGATGACCAGCCAGTTCCGCAAGGAGTGGAAACGCCTGTCGGCCGGAAAGCATGCCGAGGCTGGGAAAGTCGTCACGCTGGCCTCGCTCGTCGAAAAGGAAACCGGCGTCGCAGAAGAGCGCCCGCTGGTGGCGAGCGTGTTCGAGAACCGCCTGCGGATCGGAATGCCGCTCGATTGCGATCCCACGGTGATCTACGCGGCATTGCTCGAAAACCGCTACCGCGGCGAGATCCACCGCTCGGATCTGGATCGTCAGCATCCCTACAACACCTATCAACACGCTGGATTGCCGCCAGGGCCGATCGCCAATCCCGGCGAGAGTTCCCTGGCCGCGGCGCTCGATCCCGCCGAGACTGGTTACCTGTACTTCGTCGCCAGGCCGGAGGGCGGCGGTCACGTGTTCACCTCGAATCTGGCGGCGCACGGCAAGGCCGTGAAGAGCTACCGCAACGCCACGCACCGCAATGTCACCCCAGGGAAGCCCGCGCGGAAAGCGCGCTGATCTGCGGAAATGGCTGGAACGCGAACGCCCGGCGCGGATCGGCGAACGCGAATGGGTCAGGCTGCGCGTGGATCTTGCCCCGGTTTCCGGAAGCTATCTCCGCCGGCTGCTGCGCGAATCCGGCGTTCCGCTCGCGCCGCTGATCGAAGGCGTGCGCCAGGAAAGCTTCGAAGCGCTAGAATCCAGTTTGTTGGCTTTACTTCAGGAATACGAGCAGGGCGACGCGGCCGCCCGAGCCGCCACCCGCCGCCTGGTGATCGAAGCCAAGGATCACGCGCGCTGGGCTGCACGGAATCCCGAAAAGCGCGCCGAGAAGGAAGAGATGGCGCTGTGGATGCTGACCTGGCTTGAAAATCCGCCGCTGTTTCCGCAGTGGGCTCGCCTGCGCCGGCAAGCCCGGAAGGAGACGCCTTAGCGTGGCCGTCCGCGCGCCCAAACCGCTCGATATCGAGGGGCTGATGGAGTATGCCGCGCGCGCCCTCTCCGCTCGCGCCTACAGCGTTTCCGAGCTGAGGATCCGGCTGAAAAAACGCGCCGCGCAGCCGCATGATGTCGAGGAAGTGCTCGCCCGCCTGAGACGGGCGGGAATGGTGAACGATCCGCGCTTCGCCGCGGGCTTCGCGGAGTGGCGGCGGGAAAGCCAGGGCCTTGGAAAAAGCCGCGTTCTGCGCGATCTCATGGCGCGGCGCGTCGCGCCCGGGCTCGCCCGCGAAGCCGTCGAGGCCGCGTTTGAGGGCGTCGACGAGACCGCCATGATCCAGGCGTTCCTGGAGCGCAAGTATCGCGGCAAGGACCTGGGGACGCTGCTTCAGCAACCGAAGCAGCTGGCGTCAGCGTTTCGCAAGCTGCGCGGGGCGGGATTCAGCGCGGGCAACTCGATCCGCGTGCTGAAGCGCTATGCCGCCGAAGCCGAGCGGCTGGAGGACCTGGAAGAGTAGGTCAGCCTAAAACTTGACCTTGGGAGCTTCCTTCGCTCCGGCCTCCGCTGTGAAGTACGCATTCTCGCGCTGGAAGCCGAATATCGAGGCGGCAATGTTTTTCGGGAACAGCTCGATATCGGTGTTGTACTTCTGCACGGCTTCGTTATAGCGGCGGCGCTCGACAGCGATGCGGTTCTCGGTCCCGGCGAGTTCATCTTGAAGCCGCAGGAAGTTCTCGTCGGATTTGAGCTGCGGATAGTTCTCGACCACCACTGCCAGACGCGCCAGAGCGCCTTCCAGTTGATTATTAGCCGCGATGCGCGCAGCCGGCGTCTGCGCCCCCATCATCGCCTTGCGCGCCTCGGCGACTTCCGTGAAGACCGACAGTTCCTGTTTGGCGAAGCCCTTGACGGTCTCCACCAGATTAGGGATCAGATCCAGGCGGCGCTGAAGCGCCACGTCCACCTGCTGCCATTGCGCCTTGTACGCTTCCCGTTCCGTCACCAGCTCGTTGCGCGCGCCTATCAAACTGCCGCCCAGAATGAGCACCAGCAAAACGATGACACCCAAACCAATCAGTAGACCCTTCATAGTCTCCTTACCCCTGCCCGTCTTCTCCTCACCTCTGTCCGAGGCCATCCACGTAAGCAATCAGCTTGTTAATACATACCAGATACTGAGCAAATAGTTCGCCTGGATCGGCGACCTCGCCAAGACCGGCGCCCGGGACATCCTCCCGGATATCCAACAGAATCTCAAATGGTTTCATGTCAGCGGGCAGGACCTCCCCCAACTGCCGGACCACGGCACGCCGTTCGGAACCGGGGGGTTTCCCGCCCAAGGTGAGCGCATGTCGTCCTAACACGCAAAACGTGGTGACAGAATCGACGCATAGCGCCAGCAGGCCGGCCGGATGGGATAACTGCGACGCCCCTTGCTGGCGGAGGCGCAGCAGCTTCGAGCGAAGCTCGTGCTCCACCAGAGTGCGATAGTTGCGCAGGTCCACTTCGAGATCGGCGATCACGTCCAGCCCGTACAGCACTTTGCGCCGTTCCTTCATGTCGTGAAACTCGATGGGGAAGCTGTCCGCGGAGTTGCTCACCTCCTCCTCGCTCATCAACAACGGCCACGGCTGTCCCTTGCCGCTCCACCACTTCAGAACCGGCTCGCCCTCCATCAACTCGCGCGGCGTGACTTGTTTCAGCACGCACAGGACGTTCAGGTCGGAAAAGCGATCGGCGCGATCCGGCGAGGCCGCCGATCCGTACAGGACCACCGACACCAGGCGATCGCTGAAGGCGCGCTCGAGCTTCGCCACCAATTCGTTTAGCAGTTCCATTTTGTCACCAGCCACCGGATGCGCCTCCCCCGCCCGAGCTTCCCCCTCCGAAGCCTCCGAACCCGCCTCCGCCGAATCCGCCGCTGCCGCCGCCGAATCCGCCGCCACCCCAGCTGCTACGGCCCCAGTCCCTGCGGCCGCCCATCATTTGTCCGACCAGCATACCCGTGAGAAACCCGCCCAGTCCGCTTCCCCCGCCGCGGCCTCCTCGGCCGCCGATCGCCCGCAGGAAAATCATCAACAAGACAAGCGCGAAAATCAGGCCGATTGCGCCGCCCGCGGCCGGGGAGTCTCCGGAATCGGGCTGCCGCCGGATTGGCTGGCCTTCGATAGTGACGCCTTTCGCTTCAGCTACGCGCTGGCCGAACTGCTGCGCGGCCGACAACAACGCGCCCCCGTAGTCGCCCTGACGAAGAATGGGCCGGATGCCGCGCAGCACGCTTCCGGCGTAGCCGTCCGGGATGATCGGCTCCAGTCCATAGCCGACTTCCACGCGATTCTTACGATCCTTGATCGCCAGCAGGATCAGGAGACCCTCGTCCGTGCCTTTTTTGCCGATTCCCCATTCCTTGAAAAGGCGCACCGCGACATCTTCGACCGGCTCGCCTTCGAGCGAATCGACGGTCACGATGGCGAATTGGACGCCCGTGGCGCGCTCCACGTTCGCGCAGTAAGCCTCCAGCCGGGCCGCGGCGCCTCCGCCGATCACGTGGGCGAAGTCGTTCACATAGCCCGTCGGCTTGAGCTTGGAGGTGTCCAGCGCAACGGCCAGAGCGCCGAAGAAGACCGCCAGCGCGGTTATCCCGGCGAGACGCGTCATGAAAGCGCAGCAGGAGGCCGCCGCCTTCCTTGGCGGCGCTTGTTTCTGAGACGATGTTCCGATAAAACGATGTTAGCGCGTCAGGTCTTCGCGCCGCACACGGAAACCTTCCAGGCGTCCGAGCATGGCCACGGCCATCTGCTCCGGGTTGAAGAATTGCTGGGCCAGGGCCTGGACCTCCGCCGCGGTTACCTGCTCGATCTGCTCCAGCATTTCATCCAGCGAGAAGAACCGCTGGAAGTACAGTTCCTGACGCGCGAGATTTCCCATGCGGCTGCTGGTGCTTTCCATTCCCAGAACGGTCGAGCCCTTGATGTGATCTTTCGCCCGGCGCAGTTCTTCCTCACTGACTCTCTTCGAGGCGACCTCATTAAGCTCGCGCACAATCGACTGAATCACCTTGCGCGCCGAACGCAGGGAGGTTCCGGCATAAACCAGCATGCATCCCGCATCATGGTACATGGCGAGCTCGGAAAATATGGCGTAAACCAGTCCTTGCTTCTCGCGAATGTTCTGGAACAGCCGCGAGCTCATTCCGCCGCCCAGAATGGCGTTCAGGATGTAGCAGGCAAAGCGCGATTCGTGCGACATCGGAACGGAGGGGACGCCGAGATAGAGATGAACCTGCTCGAGCGAATCCTTGTTGCAGAACACCAGCGGAGCATGCGGGCGCGGCTTCGCTTGGCGCGGGCGGAACGGCCGCCGTTTCAGGTCGCCCAGATAATCGCCAACCAGCCGCACCAATTGCTTGTGCCGCAAATTACCGGCCGCTGTGACCAGAATGTTCGACGGACCGTAAAAATGGTTGTAATAACGGTCGATCATATCCCGGTCGAAGCTGCGGATGGTCTGCTTGGTTCCCAGAATCGAGCGGCCCAGCGCGTGACCTTTCCAGAACCGGCTGGAAAAGATCTCGTGGATCAGATACTCGGGATTGTCCACTTCCATCTTGAGCTCTTCGAGAATCACCGTCTTTTCTTTCTCGATGTCTTTCGGTTCGAACAACGGGTTGCGAACCAAATCGGCCACGACGTCGAAGGCTTCCGGCAAGTGCTCATCCAGAACCTTCACGTTGTAGCTCACCAGTTCCTTGGAGGTGAACGCATCCAGGCCGCCGCCGATGGAATCCACCGAGCGGGCGATCTGCTCGGCCGTGCGGTGCTTGGTGCCTTTGAACACCATGTGTTCCACGAAATGGGAAATCCCGGTTTCGTGAGGCAGTTCCTCGCGAGATCCCGTCCCGATCCACAGCCCGACCGAAACGCTCCGGACGTTCGGCATACGCTCGGTGACCACGCGGATTCCGTTGGGCAGAATCTGCCGCTCGATGTCCCTGGGCGTGGAATCGGTGCGCGACGCCGGCGTAGACCTCTTATGCGAGATGGGAGGCATGTAGCTCCATTTTACCGCGCGGCCTTTGAACTTCCGGATGGTATCCTGGATCTGTGCCCCAAGGCTTGCCGCAAGTTGTTGTAGGGATGGAAGTTGCTGATATCGTAACCGCGCTTGGCCCGCACCATCCCCGATATCGAGCCCGCCAAATCTATGAGGCTGTTTACCGCCATCGCGTTACCGATCTTCAGAGCGTTTCGACTTTGCCGAAGCCTTTGCGCGAAGAGTTTCCCGTGGGCCTTCCGGAAGTGCATCGGACCTTCGATTCCTCCGACGGCACCCGGCGTTACCTGTTGCAGCTTGCCGATGCGAAGACCGTGGAAACCGTCTGGATGCCGGAAGGGGAGCGTTCCACTGTCTGCATTTCCAGCCAAGTTGGCTGTCCGGTGGACTGCAAATTTTGCCTGACCGCGCTGCTCGGGCTGGAGCGAAACCTCACCGCGGGCGAAATCGTGGGGCAGGTTTTGCGGGTGGCTTCGGACCGCGGGCTGGAGACCAATATCGACCGCCTGAATATCGTGATGATGGGGCAAGGCGAGCCGCTGCTGAACCTGCCGAACGTGATCAAGGCCACGCGCCTGCTGACTGATCCGGGCGGGATGGCGATCTCGCCGCGGCGGATTACGCTTTCCACTTCGGGCATCCTTCCGAAAATCCCGGAGCTGGGCCGAGAGCCGGTGCGGCCGAAACTGGCGATCTCGCTGAACGCCTCGACAGAAGAACAGCGCCAGGCGCTCATGCCCATCACGCGAAAGTATCACTTGAAGGATTTGATCGAGGCTTGCCGCGCGTATCCGCTCAGGTCCTGGGAAAAGCTGACGTTCGAGTACGTACTGCTGAAGGGCTTTAACGACACCGATGCCGACGCGAGGCGGGTAGCGCGCCTGCTGGCGAATTTGAACGCCAAAGTGAATTTGATCGCGCTAAATCCAGGCCCGGGAATTCCGTTTGAGACACCCGATCCCGCGCGCGTCGCCGCGTTTCAGGCGATCGCGCGGCGCAGCGTTCCGTGCTTTATTCGCAAGCCTCGCGGTCTGGATGTCTACGCCGCCTGCGGGCAGCTCAAGCGGATGGATCTGGTCCACATCCAGTAGTTACGCCATACTGCGCGCAAGCATCTCCGCAAACTGGCGCCAGTTCTTCTTGAGCGCGTGCGTTTTGTTGCCGCTCGGCCACCACTGCACGCTGCCGCGCCCCATCAACAGGCGGCCGAGAAGCTCATCGCCGCTTCGCACCTCGATATCCAGCGTGTTGTTGCTTTTGAGTTTCGTCAGGTCGACCGAGTAAGGCAGCAGAGCCGTCACCTTGGTGACGTGGACCTTCCGTTTGCGAGGCATCGTGAGCGCGTTTAGCGCTGCTTGCCTTTGCCGCGCGCGCCGCCAGGCAAGTCGATTTCGACCTTCTTGGCGTTCCCCAAGGAGAAATCAGCGTCGGAAAAGGTTGCCTGCGTCACCGACTTCAGCTCGCTGCGCCGTTCCGCCTTCCCATTGCTGTATGAGATTCGCTGGATCGGAAAGCCTTCGATGCCGTTCTCGAAATAGCGGCCCTTCGCCAGGTTCGAGTAGAACGGCAGGCTGCTCATGGCTGAGGTTAGGGTGGACACAAAATCCTTCATCTTTTGGAACACCTGAAAGTCGCTGACGCTTAACTTGATCTGGGAGGCCGATGCGGCGCAGATATCAGCAACCTTTTGATTCCCCTCCACGCCCTCGTACCTAGTGCAACCGAATCCACTGACGGAGCCGCTACCCTTGGCGGTGTAAACAGTCTTCGGAGCGGCATCGGCGAGCGCCTGCGGCATCTTGCCTTTCATCATCTGCTCCATCATCTTGCGCTGCTCCGGCGGCAGGCTCTTCATCTGCTCCTGCAACTGCGTCATCGCGGCAGTGAGTTGCGCGCTGAGCTGTTTCATCGTCTGCTCGTCGATCTCCTGGTACTGGTTCTTGGACCTGTCGAGCATGACCATCCGGCTCCGGCCGCCGTCGGTCAGGAACATCATCGTGTTCTTGTCGTCACTACTATCGATCCGCAACCGCGTGGCGTCCAGCAAGATGGTCTGAGTGGCGGTTTTGTTCGTTGCGAGGTCCGTATCGTCCACCTGAATCCGTACGCCGGCGAACAAAGATGATGCCGCAATCGCCGCGGCAGCAATAACGCATTTCATGAACTTTCCTCCAGGGCTTTATTCTCCACTACTTCCAATCGGCAGTAAAGATATTAAATTCATAGGCGCTCTTGGATTGGTAGCTGGAAATGAACACGATCTTCTTGCCGTCCGGCGAGAACTCGGGGAACGACGTAAACCCGCCATACGAGGTCACCTGCTCCAGGCCCGTGCCGTCGGGATTGATGAGGTACAACTCGAAATCCCGGCTATCGCATTTGTGCTTGTTCGAGGAAAACAGGATTTTCTTGCCGTCCGGAGTAAAGGTGGGCGCGAAGCTGGCGCAGCCGTAATTGGTGATCTGTCTGGCGTTCGATCCGTCGCTGTTTGCGACCCATAGCTCCATCTTCATAGGGGCCGTCAGGTTTTCCTTGAGAAGATCCCGGTAAGTCTTAGTTTTCTCTGGGGTATCCGGATGGAACGCCCGCCAAGCTATCTTAGCGCCATCCCGCGAGAACACCGGGCCTCCGTCGTAGCCCTCGGTTTTGGTGATCTGCATTTTCCCCGAGCCGTCCAGGTTCATGGTCCAGAGATCCAGATCGCCCGATGCCATCGAGGTGTAGATGATTTTCTTGTTCTTCCAATTGATGGTGGCCTCGGCATCATAGCCCGGAGAATCGGTGAGTTTCTTTTCGATCTTGCCTGTGTCATCCGCGAGGTAAATGTCGAATCCGGGGTAGACGGACCAAACGTATCCTTTGCTGCGATCCGGGCGGGCCGGGCACGACGGCCCCGCCTCATGCGTCGACGCATAAATGATGTGTTTGTTGTCGGGCAGGAAATAGCCGCAGGTAGTCACGCCCTTGCCGGTCGAGACCATGTGCATATCCGAACCGTCCGAGTTCATGATGTACTGCTGATCGCATTCGCTGGTATCGCGCGTGGCCTGGAAGATCAGGCGTTTTCCGTCGGGGGCCCAGTAGGCTTCGGCGTTCTGTCCTCCGTGGGTGAGTTGCTTGAGGTTCGAGAGGTGCTTGGCGGCTTGGCCCCAGCACAGCAGGGGTGCCAGAATCGCGAGCGGCAGCAGAAGGCGTCTCATAATCCCTTATTGTATGTAAGTACGCTAATCGATCCGTGGCAGCGGACGGAAAGCCTTGGATCCCAGCCAAGCCTCCCGAAACGCGGTGATCTGCGGAGTCACCGGTTTCCCAGCCCTTTCGAAAGACACGATCCACACATCCGGCGCATGTGCCCACACAACCTCGATCTTTTTCCTCCCCAGCCGCGTTTCCACGTCGAAGGTGCTGCGGTCTCCGGGCCTGTGCGATGCAATCGCGTCGTCCAGGTCCCGGCGGGTCCTGAGGGTCTTGGCATCGATCTCCACGATCCGGTCTCCGCGATCGATTCCCGCGGCGTATAGGGGCGAACCGCGCTGCGTCGACTGCACAATATCCATCCCGCGATCCGAAAAAGTCATCATCGGAGTTCCGATCCAGGCCTGTTCGGCCGGCTCCGGCTGCAACGCGTAGCCTGCGCGCGCCAACAGCGATGCGTAGTCCATCGCTTCCCGTCCTTCGATGTGGCGCTCAAAAATCTCGCGCGCGAATGTCGCGCTGCCGGTGGCGTCCGCCAGCGCGTGCTCCAGGTCCTGCTCGGTGTAAGGTTTCTGAACATCGGGATGCCGGCGCCACATGGCGCGCATCCAGTCATCGAGCGATTTTCCCGGGAAACGGGAGCGGATCGCCAGATCGATACCCAGCCCCAAGGCACGGCCGTAGGTGTAGTACGAGATGAAGGTATTGGCCTGATTCTGCGGATCGTTGGAGAGCATTCCGTCATGGAACGCCGCCAGCCGGCTCATGTCGACGGGGCTGAACATCTCGCGTCCGGGCGCGGTCAGCGCTGTGTTGACGGCGTCGCGCATGGTGGCGATAAATTCGTCGCGGGAGTTAATACCGGAACGCACCAGCGCCAAAGGCGCGTAGTAGTCCGTGAATCCCTCGGCGAACCAGAGTTCGCCGGACAGATTGACGCGCTCGTAATCGAACGGCTCGAGCGACCGTGGCCGGATGCGCTTGACGTTCCAGGCGTGAAAAAACTCGTGCGCGACAGACGCGACCCGCGCGGCCGCGGAATCGCGAGTCAACGGACGCGGGCTGGTAATGACCGTGGAATTCCGGTGCTCCATCCCGTCGCCGAACACGTAAGGGAGATAGTCCACCAGGAAGGTATACGTCCCGTTGTCGAATTTCGGGAGGGCGCCGAAAACGCCTGCCTCCTCCAGCACAACGGCTTCGGCCATGCGCTGAAAACGAGCGGCGGCATCCCCCGGACCATTGAAATGCAGCGCCATCCGAAACCGGGCGTCGCCTACGGTCCATTCCCGCAGCAGGTGCGGACCGATTTCGATAGGTGCATCCATCAACGCGTCAAGACTCGGAGCCGTCCAGGTTCCCCCAGGCCCGGGCGGAAGTTGCGTCGCGACCGTCCAGCCGCTGCCGGCTGGAACCTCGATATTCACCGAGATCGGACTCTTTTCGAATCCGCGCGCCCACATGAAGGTAGCGGGGGCGTTCAGATGCACATGCGAGGGATCGATCGCGTTGTAGGTGCCATCAGCGCGATCGCCGAACAGCGTGTAATCGATTACGACCGCTCCGCCGCCTGCCTCGATATTCCACTGATACGGGCTTCGCCGCTCTAACGGAAGCGGCTTGCCTGCGGCGTCCTGCGCGTGAACGCCGTAGACGTTCTTGGCGAACTGGTGGAGGGCGTAACGGCCCGGCGAAGATTGGCTCATCACCACTTCAAGCACACGGCCGCGGACACCGGAAAACGTCGCACGAATGTGCGCCTCATGGTGCACCGCGTTGGGAAACCGGAGTTCATACCGGACCGCGCCCTGGGCAACAAGCGACGTGGCAAGGGCCGGTACCAGCAGCGCAAGCTTGCAAAGGTTCGTCATCTCAGGGAAGTTTCCCTGGCTGGGCCTGCGGCTTCGACAAGTACGAATAGAATCCGAGGTCCTCTCCAGTGAGCATCTTCGTGATGAAAATGATCTGCGCGGTGTGACCGGAAAAATGCTCGACCACATGAAAAATAGCTTCGAGCAGGGTCACGTCGTGCCCCTGGATGGTGGCGTGTTCCGCGAGACGATCGGGAGGCAGCGAGCGGATCAGCTTGGCCGCATCGCCAACCGTTTCACGGATGCGCTGCGCCAGCGTTTCCGCCGATTCGCCGCCGCGCGCCGAGAATTCCAGGTCGCGAACGCGCTTGTCCGGCGCGCCTCCCACTCCGGTAAGGATCCATTGCCGCACGTTGCCGTTCAGGTGCAGCACCAGGTTGCCCACGGCGTTTTGGTTCTCCGAGCCGCGGATCCAGATCTGCTCCGGCGTGAGTTTGCCGAGGCAGGTCTCCACTCTTCCGCAAAGCTGGGTCAGTTTCTCGGCTGAATACTCAAGGAAATTCGATGCGATGCTCATGGGAATGTCTGCGCAAAATCGGACAATGGCGTAAGCCGGGCCTCGATGCTCTGGCGCGCCGACTCGAGCCAGGGAGGCAGGCACAACGATCTGCCCAACATCTCCTCCGGTTCGTCGATCAGGAACCCTGGGCCATCCGTGGCGATTTCGAACAATGCGCCTCCGGGTTCGCGAAAGTAGATGGAGTGAAAATACAGGCGGTCCTTGACGGGACTGACCTGCACGCCGGCTTTGCGCAGACGATCGCGCCACGCAAGCTGCGCGGTTTCGTCGCGAACACGAAACGCGACGTGATGAAAAGCGCCCGCGCCCAGTTTGCCGCGCGCGACACCGGGATCATGCAGGATGTTGATCCGCGCGGCCCCGCCTGCCAGCGTGAACCGGTGCAGATGCTTTTCGGCGCCGATGCGCTCAAAGCCCAGCAGTTCGAGAAACCGCGCTGTCGGCTCGTAATCGTTCTCGCACAGCGTCACGGAATGCAGCCGTGGTTCGTGGCCAGGGACGATATCCAGGTTGGTTCCGTCCGGATCGGCGTCAGGTTTCGCGGGAGCGGAGTACTCCACTGAAACGATTTGCCCAGATCCTGTTGTTGGCTTGCGCTGGAATCCTGGAAAAAATGTCAAAAGCGTTCCCGGCGTGCCCTGCTGGTCTCCGAAGTACAAATGATACGCGGCGGGATCGTCGAAATTGACGGTGCGCTTTACCAGGCGCAAGCGAAGTGACTGGGTGTAGTATTCGAGATTCGCCTGTGCGTTTCCCGCCAGGCCGGTGACGTGATGCAGCCCAAGCAGCATCTTAAACCTAGTTTGCCAGATGATAGCCAACGCCGCCCCGCGCGGTGGTACACTAAGCAGCCAGGCCCCCGGGGAAACCGGTCCCAGAAATAGAAAAGCGGGCGCTTCATTGGGTGAAAAGGGGTTAAAGCGCCCGCTGTCGTAACGGGGATTTAAGTTATCTGTAAAAACGCTCCAGGCCCTGCCGTGGTTACTCGCGGCCAAAAATATTTTACGTGTAGACTGAAGTGTGGCCGGACCCAGGTTGGCGCCTCGTACTGTCCGTTCTTGGTCGAACGCCACCTTACTCCAAGCAGTTGAGTCTTTTGCCTCTCGTTTTCCCGAAATTCTCATAATCGGACCCCGCCATTTGGCAGGCGAAGGTGTAGCACAGGGAGCCTCGGCGGGGTCGGCCGGAGCGCGCCGGCTGACTCTGGTCCAGACGGCCGCCGAGCTGGCGCGGTCCGCGATGGCGGAGAAGGGCCTAGCACCGCTCAGCACCCTGGGGAGAGAAGCCATTGCAGCCAGGGTGGCACAAAAGGCGCTGGCCGGGAATAAACTCGCGTATTTTCACCCGGTGGCCGCGCTGCCTGGATTCGCCCGGGCGCTGGCCCGAACCATTCTCGACCTCCGGCTGGCCAAAGTTGGGGCGGATCAACTAAGGTCCTCGGGCGCGGCCGCGACTGCGGATCTGGCTTACTTGCTGGAGGAGTATGAAGCGGAACTACAGGACCGGTCACTGGTAGACCTGGCCGGCCTGCTGGAACTGGCCACGCGTGCGGCCGGCCGAAACGAGCATCCCTGGATTGGCCTGCCCCTGGCCCGCCTGGATGCCCCTTTGGAGTCGGCTGCCCACCGGGAATTTTTCGACCGGCTGGCCGGTCAGTCCGGGGAGGCGTTGCAGGCGGAACTGGGCGATCCGGCCGAGATCCCAGCCGAGTCCGAGTCTACTGCGTCTACTGCGCTGGAACATCTAAGGCGCTTTCTGTTTGCGGCCTCGCCTTCCCGCTTTGCCTCCGCGAACAGCGGATTCGAATTCTTTTCGGCCCCCGGCGAAGGCATGGAAGCTGTCGAAATCGCGCGCCGGATCCTCAGGCTTGCTGGTGAGGGTGTCCGATCCGATCAGATCGCGATCCTGCTCCGGAATCCGGAGCGCTACCAGCCGATGATCGAGGACGCGCTCAGCCGGGCCGGTATCCCCGCGTGGTTCAGCCGCGGCACGGCCCGTCCGCATCCATCCGGACGGGCTTTCCTGGCGCTCTTGTTGTGCAAAGGCGAGGGGCTTTCGGCTTCGCGCTTTGCGGAATACCTGTCGCTCGGTCAGATTCCGGAGAAGCCCCGCGCCGCGGACTGGGTAGCGCCCGAAGACGAATTACTGGGACCTCTTTCGAACGAAGAAGGGGAGCGTGCTCCGGAAAACGATCGGCCCACGCCCCGCCGCTGGGAGCGTCTGCTGGTGGACGCAGCAGTCATCGGCGGAAAGGATCGCTGGGAGCGGCGGTTGTGCGGCCTGGAAGCCGAATTCATCCTGCAAGAAAAGCCGGTGGACGAAATCCAGAACTTGAAGAATTTCGCTCTGCCTCTGATCGGCAGGCTGGATGCGCTGCCCTCGTCGGCGCTTTGGGGCGTCTGGCTGGAGCAACTGGCAGAGCTTGCACGCGCTTCCTTGCGTGATCCGGATCCCGTCCTGGCGATTCTGGCCGAACTGGCGCCTATGCAAGACGTCGGACCAGTGGGGCTTGAAGAAGTCGCGGAGGTGCTGAGCGAGCGGCTACGATTTCTCCGCCGTGATCCGCCTGCCCAGAGGTGGGGACGCGTCTTCGTCGGATCCATCGAAGAGGCCCGCGGACGCCAATTCGGTGTGGTGTTCCTGCCGGGCTTGGCCGAAGGGCTGTTTCCGCAGAAGACGCTGGAGGATCCGCTGCTGCTCGATGAACTCCGGGAAGCCGTGTCGAAGCATCTTCCGCGGCGCAGCGATCGCGTAGCGGAAGAACGCCTGCTACTCCGCGTCGCCGTTGCGGCTGCGCGCGACCGGTTGATTGTTTCCTATCCCCGTATGGAGGTCGCCGAGGCGCGGCCGCGCGTGCCGAGCTTCTACGCGCTCGAACTGCCGCGCGCGCTGGAAGGATCGCTGCCAGAGCTAAATACGTTCGAAACACAGGCGCGCGAGGCGGCGCCGGCCCGTTTGAACTGGCCTGCTCCGAAGAACGCGGCCGATGCGATCGACGACGCCGAGTTTGACCTGGTTGCAATCGCCAAGGGACGCAAGGAGCCAGGCTCGCTGCACTACCTGGTGGAGGTGAATCCGCACCTGGTCCGGTCGCTTCGGGCGCGCGGACGGAGGTGGCGTGCGAAGTGGCGGGCCGAAGACGGATTGATCACTTTGGAGGCAGCCGCTCTGGAAACTCTCGGAACACACCGGCTGAACGCACGCGCCTGGTCGCCCTCCGCGTTGGAACGGTTCGCAACGTGCCCCTATCAGTTCGCTCTCCATGGAATTTACGGGCTCCGGCCGCGCCAGGAATCCGCGCCGCTGGAGCAACTCGATCCGCGGACGCGCGGGGCGCTATTTCACGAGGTGCAACGCGACCTGTTCCACGACTTGCAGCGCGCGGCACTGCTTCCCGTTAACGAGCAGCGTCTGGCGGATGCTCTGCGCCTGGCCGATGCGGCCCTGGATCGCGTAGCCGAACACTACCGGGAAAACCTCGCGCCCGCGATTCCGCGGGTCTGGCACTCGGAGATCGAGGACCTGAGAACCGACCTGCGGGGATGGCTCCAGTACATCGCGCGCAATGACGAGGAATGGGTGCCAGAGCAGCCGGAAAAAGAGTTCGGCTTCGATCAGCCCGTTGCGCTGGCAGAGGGGGTGCACCTTCTCGGAAAAATCGATCTGATAGAGAAGCATGTCACGCGCGATGTGTATCGAGTGACCGATTACAAAACCGGCAAGCGCCCGGACACGATCCCCCGCTGGGTCGGCGGCGGGCGCAGCTTGCAGCCGCTGCTGTACGGCCTGGCCGCCGAGAAGCTGCTGGGATCGACCGTGGAGTCGGGACGCCTCCTCTACGCCACACAAAAGGGCGGATACACGCCCATCGAAATCAAGGTGGACGGCCGCGCACGGCTGTTCCTGCAAAAGCTGCTGGCCGATATCGACGCCTCAATTGCGCGCGGATTCCTGCCGCCGGCGCCCGCGCAAGACGCATGCGAGACGTGCGATTACCGGATCGTCTGCGGGCCGTATGAAGAAAGGCGGCTGGGCAAGAAAGACCGCCGGGACGAGCGGATGGAGCCGCTGACCGAAATCCGGGGGATGGCATGAGCGCGACTGCCTCCGCGGTCTCCGACTCCGATGCGCGGCGACGGATTCGCGAGTCGCTCGACGAAAGTCTGATCGTCGAGGCATCCGCTGGCACGGGGAAAACCACCGAACTGGTGTACCGGATCGTGGCGGTGCTCGCTTCGGGACGCACCACGATCGACCGCATCGCCGCCGTGACGTTCACCCATAAGGCTGCGGGCGAGTTGAAGCTTCGGCTTCGCGAGGAACTCGACCGGCAGCGGCAGGCATCCGGCGGAAGCCGCGAGTTAGAAGACGCGCTCGAGCGGTTGGAAGAAGCGTCCGTTGGCACCATCCATTCCTTCTGCGCGCAGCTCTTGCGCGAGCGGCCCGTGGAAGCTTGCGTCGATCCCGCCTTCGAGGAGCTGAGCGAGCAGGAGAGCACGCGACTTTACCAGCGCTCGTTCCGCGCCTGGCTGGAGCGCCGGCTGGACCAGCCGTCGCCCGGATTGCGACGGGCCTTCGCAAGACTTGCCTGGCGCGATTCCTGGGACGACTCGCCTCCGCTCGAACAGCTTCAATACGCCGGCAGAAAACTGATCGAATGGCGCGACTACCCGGCCAGATGGGAACGGCGTCCGTTCGCCCGCGAGGAAGAGATTCGCACGCTGCTGACGCAAGCGCGCGAGCTGGCCGAACTGAGCTCGCGCCCGCGCCGCGTGAACGACAATCTGTACGTCGGGCTTCAGCCGCTGCGTTTCTTTGTCCAAGGAGTGGAGCGCGCGGCAGTCGCGGGTTCCCCTCAGGATTACGACACCCTGGAAAGCCTGCTGCTCAAGCTCGGTCGCGACCTGCGCCGCGACAGTCGGAAAGGCTCGGGAGAATACGGCGGCGGCGTCAGCCGCGAGGAGCTGCTTCAGCGGCGGGACGAGCTGCTCCGGTGGATCGAGGAATTCCGGCGGAGAGCCGATGCGGACCTCGCGGCCGAGCTTCAGGAAGAGATGTCCGGCCTGGTGGACGAGTATCACCAGCGCAAGCGGCGGCAGGGCAAGCTGGATTTCGTGGACCTCCTGGTATGCGCGAGGAATCTAGTAAAACATCAACAACCTGTCCGGGAATACTTACAGCGCCGGTTCAGCCATCTGTTCATCGACGAATTCCAGGACACCGACCCGCTTCAGGCCGAAATTCTGCTGCTGCTGGCGGCCGACGACCCCGCGGAATCAGACTGGCTCAAGGTCCGTCCCGTTGCGGGCAAGCTGTTCGTAGTGGGCGATCCCAAGCAATCGATTTACAAGTTCCGGCGGGCCGATATTCACCTCTACCGGCAGGTGCGCGATGCGATGGTGGGGCGCGGCTGCGGTCTGGTGGCGCTGCGGAGAAGTTTCCGATCCGTTCCCAACTTGCAACAATTCGTAAACACGGCGTTTGAAACAGAAATGGACGGCGATGGCCACGCCGAATGGATCCCTTTGGAGAAGCACCGCGAGGAGATCGCCGGCCGGCCGAGCCTCATCGCGCTGCCCGTGCCCAAGCCCTACAAGACGCGGCTGTCGAAAGAGGCGGTCAATAAATCTCTGCCGGATGCGATCGCGGCGTTTGTCGCCTGGCTGGTACAGGAAAGCGGCTGGGGATTCACGGCTCGGGATATCGCCATCCTCTTCCGGCGGCGCACCCAGGCGGGCGAGGATCTCACGCGCGAGTACGCCCGGGCTCTGGAGGCTCGCAACGTCGACCATCTGCTGGCGGGATCGAAATCGTTTCACCATCGCGAGGAAGTGGAAACCCTCCGGGCGGCGCTCACAGCCATCGAGTGGCCGGACGACGAGCTCAGCGTATTCGCCACGCTCAAAGGATCGCTCTTCGCCATTCCCGATGAGATGCTGCTGGTCCATAAGCATAAGCACGGACGCTTGCATCCCTATCACCGCGACGGCGCCGAGCCTCCTATCGCGGATGCGCTGGCGATCCTGGCGGAACTGCACCGCACGCGCAATTACCAGCCGTTCGCCGCCACCATCCACGCGCTGCTGAACGCCACGCGCGCCCATGCAGCGTTTCTGCTGCGCCCGGGCGGCACTCAGATTCTGGCGAACGTCGCCCGCGTGGCCGATCTGGCCCGCACGTATGAGATGACCGGAGGTGTGTCCTTCCGAGGGTTTGTCGAAGAATTAACGATGCAGGCCGAAAAAGAAGAAGCCTCGGAAGCGCCCGTGCTCGAGGAAGATTCCGACGGCGTCCGCCTGATGACCGTGCACGGCGCGAAAGGCTTGGAATTTCCTGTCGTTATCCTGGCGGATCTGACCGCGAATCTGTGCGCGCGCCAGCCGGATCAGCACGTAGATGGCAGCAAACGTCTGTGTGCGACACGCTTACTGCGGTGCGCGCCCTGGGAATTGGTCGACCGCGAAGCAGACGAGGCCTCCCGCGAACGTGCCGAGGGCGTGCGCGTTGCTTACGTCGCGGCAACCAGGGCCCGCGATCTGCTCGTGGTCCCGGCTTGCGGCGACCAGCCGTTTCCGCAGGGCAACTGGCTCAGCCCGCTCGACAAGGCGCTCTATCCTGCGCGCGAAAACTGGCGCCAATCGCGGCCCGCAGCCGGATGCCCGGAATTCGGCGGCGCAACGGTGGTGGAACGTCCTGTGGAGTACGATCGCGAAGCCGAGTTTTCAGTGCGCCCGGGACTCATCAAACCGCAGGCTGGCGCGCATGAAGTCGTCTGGTGGGATCCTTCCAAGCTCGTTCTCGGCGCCGAGGGCGATCACGGTCTTCGGCAGGAGGACCTGCTCACTCCCGATGGCGGCGGCAGCCTGCTCGCATATCAGGCTTGGCGCGATTATCGGACAAACGTCATCGAGGCGGCATCGCGACCGGAATTCGCCGTCTTTTTGGCGAGCCAGGCGACCGATTCGCCGGAGGACTCCGTCCATGTTGAATTGATACCGGCCGCGCGGGCCGGCGGTCCTTCCGGCCGGCGCTTCGGCGCGCTGGTCCATGCCGTGTTGCGCGATGTGCCGCTGGATGCCGGCCCCCCCGGGGTTCGCAAGTGGACCGAGATGAACGCGCGCGTTCTTGGGTCGCCCGCGGAAGAGATCGATGCGGCCGCCGAGCGGGTCAGCGCCGCGCTCGCTCATCCGCTTCTGAAGCGCGCGCGCGCTGCGGAGCGGAAGCATCGCGAATACCCCGTCATGCTGCGCGCCGGCGGCACACGCCTCATGGAGGGTGTGATCGATCTGGCGTTCGTCGAAGATGACGCCTGGGTGGTCGTGGATTTCAAGACCGACGCGGATGTTTCGGGCCGCGCCGATCAGTACCGGCGTCAGCTTCAGTGGTATGCGAGTGCGCTCAGTCGCTTGACTCGGTTGCCAGCACGGGCGTATCTGCTTGGGGTGTAGACCGGCGTTCCACCAGGGTGTAAAGCGCGGGCAGCACCAGCAGCGTGAGCGCCGTCGCGGAAACCAGCCCGCCGATGATCACCACCGCCAGCGGCTTCTGCACTTCTGATCCGATCCCTTTCGACAGCGCCATCGGCAGCAGACCGAGCATCGCCAGCAGAGCTGTCATCAGCACGGTCCGAAAACGGACCAGGGATCCTTCGATCGCGGCCTGGCGCGCATCGAGCCCTTCCGCCCGAAGCGCGTTGAAGTAGCTGACGATCACCACTCCGTTCAGCACCGCCTGGCCGAACAAAGCGATAAATCCGATCGCCGCAGAAACGCTGAGCGGGATATGCGTCGCCAGCAATGCCAGGATTCCGCCGACCAGCGCGAACGGAATATTCGAAAGTATCAGCAGAGCGCTCTTCACGGAGCCAAAGGCGTTGAACAGCAGCAAAAAGATAAGGAAGATGCTGATCGGAACAATGATGCGCAGCCGGTTCATCGCCCGCTGCTGGTTTTCGAATTCTCCGCCCCACTGCAAATAGTAGCCGGGCGGAAGCGAAACGTTCTGCTTCACGCGCTGCTGCATTTCCTCGACGGCGCTGCCCATGTCGCGCCCGCGCAGAAACACGCCGATCGCGTTCAGGCGCTTGCTGGATTCGTGCGCGATGTTCATGCTGCCGGAGCGGATGCTGAGCGTCGCGACGTCCTCCAGAGGAATCCGCAAGCCCCGTGGCGTTTCCACAAGGATCTTGCCGATCGTCGATAGATCGCGGCGCTGGTCTTCCTGAAGACGAACCACAACCGGATACTTGCGCTCGCCTTCCCAGATTTGGGTGGCTTCCTTGCCGCCCAGCGCGGTCTCGATCACGTTTTGCACATCCACCACGTTCAGCCCGTAGCGCGCAGAGCGGGCGCGATCGATCTCGATCTGCAACTGCGGCACGCTGCCGGCGCGGTCAATGAAGGCACGCGCCACGCCGCGCACCGAAGACACCTGGTCCAAAACCTGTTGCGAGGTTTTCCGGATGGTATCCAGATCGTCGCCAAACACCTTGATCACCACCTGCCCGTCGATCTGCGAAATACTCTCCAGGATGTTGTCGCGGATCGGCTGCGAGAAGCTCGGCTGGAACCCGGGGACTTTCGAGAGCGCCTCGTCGAAGCGCTTGAGGAGCTCTTCTTTGCTGATTTTACTCTTCCACTCTTCTTGCGGATAGGTGTCCACCAGGAATTCGGCCATGTTGATCTGCTTCGGATCGGTACCGTCCTCGGGACGGCCGGCCTTCGAAATCACCGACCGCACCTCCGGAAACTGGCGCAGAATCGATCGCACGCGCGCGCATTCGCGGACCGCTTCGCTCACCGAAACTCCCGGCGGAAGCGTCAGGTTCACCCAAACCGAGCCTTCATTGAGCTCAGGGAGAAATTCGCTGCCGAGCTGCGTTGCCAGGACCAGGCTCCCCGCCAGCGCTGCTACCGCCGCAATCAAAACGATCATTGGCCATCGCACCGCCTGAACCAGAAGCGGGCGATACAGCTTCTTGCACATCCGCACCAGCCGGTTTTCGCCGTGCGGCACGCCGCGCCGCAGCAGAAAATACGCCAGCACGGGAACCAAAGTCAGAGAAAACAGCAGCGACCCGAGCAAGGCCGAAACGATCGTATACGCCATGGGCGCGAAGATGCGGCCTTCCTGGCGCTGCAACGTAAAAATCGGAATGTGCGCGATGATGATGATCAGCATCGAAAACATGGTCGGCCGGCCCACGTGCGCGGCCGCCTCGATGATCACGTTCTTCACGTTCCCGCGCACCGGGCGCAACGCCGAGGATACGTGCTGGTGCTGCGAAAGCTCCCGGAATATGTTCTCCAGCACAATGACTGCGCCGTCCACGATAATTCCGAAATCCATCGCGCCGAGCGACAGCAGATTCGCCGGGAGATTGCGGATGCGCAATCCCAGGAAGGTGGCCAGCAGCGCCAGGGGAATGATCGCGGCCACAATCGCGGCCGCGCGCAGATTTCCCAGGAACAGATAGAGCACGATCATTACAAGAACCGCGCCCTCGAGCAGATTCTTGAAAACCGTGTGCAGCGTTGTGTCGATCAGAAACGTGCGGTCGTAATAGGGAACGATAGAAACGCCTTTGGGCAGAATCGACCCGTTCAGATCCTGCACACGCGCTTTTACCGCTTTCAGAACCTCGGACGGGTTCTCGCCCTTGCGCATGAGCACGATGCCCGTGACGATTTCGTTTTGGTCGTTCATCCCGACCGTACCTTGCCGGGGAACGTCGCGCACCTCGACCGTGGCAAGATCGCCAACCAGCAGCGGAGTCCCGCCATGCTCAGCCAGGATGATGTTGCCAATATCGTCGGCCGAACGCAGCAGGCCGATGCCGCGGATCAGATACTGCTGATCGCCCTGTTCCAGATAGCTGCCGCCGGCGTTCGCATTCCCCTGCCCCAGCGCGGTCAACACTTGCTGCATGGGAATGTTGTTGGCCTTCAGCTTGGCAAGATCCAGGCTTACCTGATATTGCTTGAGGAATCCGCCCAGGCTGACCACGTCGGCGACGCCCGGCGCGAGCTTCAAATAGCGTGTGATCGTCCAATCCTGGATCGCCCGCAGCTCGCGCAGGTCCTGGCCGGAGCCGGTCACGCGATAACGAAACAGCTCGCCGATCGGCGTGGACAACGGCGCGAGCTGCACTTCTGCTTTATCCGGAAGATCCACGCCGCGCAGGCGCTCCAGAACAAGCTGGCGCGCCTGGTAGTCGTTGGCACGGTCATCGAAGGTGACGATCAGAAACGACAGGCCAAACTGCGTGTGCGAGAACATTCGCACCGCGTTCGGAAGGCCGCTCAGCCCGATCTCCAGCGGCGTGGTGACTTGCTTTTCTACTTCTTCCGCCGCGTAGCCGGGATACAGCGTGATCACCGTCACCTGGATGTCGGTCACATCCGGGAAAGCCTCGATCGGCAGATTCTGGAACGCTGCGATTCCGGCCAGCAGGAACAGACCGGTCAGCAGAAACACAAACAGCGGCTGATGCAGCGCGAACGAAACCAGGCGCTTGATCATTTCGCGTCTAGTCCTGCGACTGCTGTTTGCGCCGGGAATCGAGCAGCATCGCGCCGTCGCTTACGATCCGTTCCCCGGCGCGGAGGCCGCCTGTCACCCTCAGGCGACCCTCGGCGTCGGGTGCGGCGGTGACCTGGCGCCGCTCGAAGCGCCGGTCGTTGATCGCCGCAAACACGTAGCTCTTGCCGTCTTCCGTGAACACGGCGCCCGCGGGAACAAACATTGCGGTGTCGCCCGCGCTCAGTTCGAGCGTCGCGGTCACGAACATCTCCGGCTTGAGCAAAACCTCGGGATTGGAAACCAGCAGGCGAACTTTCAATGTCCGGCTGTCCGGATCCACTTTGTCGCTGATTCTTTCTACGGTGGCCGTGAAGCGCCGGTCTGGATACGCCGCCGCCACCACCTGAACCTTCTGGCCCGGCCGAACCAGGTGAATATCCCGCTCAAAAACATCCACCAGCACCCAGACCGAGCTGAGATCAGCAATGGTCAGTAAAGCAGTGCTGTCGGCTTGGACGTATTGGCCCGGAGTAAGGTTGCGCTCAATCAGCGTTCCACTCATCGGAGAGCGTACGGGCACGAGGGAACGCAGCCCCCCGTCCTTCGCGGCTTCCTTCGGATCTATGCCGAGCACCCGGATCGCCTCCTCGGCCCGCCTCACACGCGTGTTGGCCTTGGCGAAATCGCTTTCCGCCTGCTGAAACGAAATGCGCGAGGCCGCCTGGTGCTCGAACAGATCCTGGGCCATGTTGTAGGTCTTCTGCGCCAGATCCAGGTCGCGCTGGCTTTCCAGGTAATCGCTGACTAGCGCGGAAACCTCACGGCTCTTAATCGAGAAGAGAAGCTGATCTTTCGTGATCGGGTCGCCGACGCGCGCTTGCAAATCCAGCGCTTGGCCTGGCAGTGGAGCCAGGATTCGAACTGTCCGGTCTTCGTTGAACTGAATTTTGCCTGTCGCTGTGAGCTGCCGGCGGGCCGCCTCGAGGCGAACCGCCTCCACCTTGATGTTTGCCAGCATCGCCGGATCCAGTTCGACGTCGTTCGGAATCTGTTTGGCGGCAGCCTTAGGAGCCTCTGTCGAAGCGGAGGCCTCCTGGCGCGCGCCGGTACATCCAACGGCGGCGAGCAGCAGAACGGGCAATACCGCGCAGGCGACGGCCCGGATTCTCATGGAAACACCTCTTCACCGACCACGGATGCCAGCCGGCTCATCGCGCGGCGATAATCCGCTTGCGCGTCGTAATAGGTGGACATGGTGTCGTTGAAAGCCCTCTGCGCGTCCAGAACCTCCAGCAGCGACCCCGCTCCGGCCTGGTAAACGTAATTTGTCGTGGTGCGGGCCTCCTCCGATAGCCCGAGCAAATCTTTTTCGATGTCGCCGATCAGCGTGCGCGCGGTTTCGTATTCGCGATAGGCGCCCGCCACTTCACCGTTCACCTGAGACTGCAATGCCTCGATCTGCTTCTGTAACTGCACTTGCTCGGAGGTGACCCGCGCGATCTCGCCCTGGTTCCGGTTGAACACCGGCAACGGCATGCTGAAGAAAAATCCCAGCATATTGCCGGTTCCGTTCACGCCCTGCTGGCGGCGGTATTCCGTGCCTGCCGTGTAGTCGACCTTCCCTTGCGCAAGCTGAAGACGGAGTTCGGCTTGGGAACGCGCCTGGTCCAGACGTACCGCCTGGAGATCGGGCCGCGTCATTACGGCGCGGGCTTCCATTTGATCCAGAGAAGGCACTGCCTCCGGGACCGGCGCTTTCAGCGGATCGGAGATATCCACGGGCGTTCCGTTCGGGCCGCGCCCCAACAGAGTCTGGAGGCGGATGCGCGCCGTGGCGAGCGACAGCTCCGCAGTTTTGACGCTGCTGCGAAACTGCAACATCGCCACTCGCGACCGGGTCAGCTCGATCGGGGCGATCGCTCCACCCTGGAGCCGTGTCTCGTTGAGCTGGACGACCCCTTCCAGCGCTTTCAAATTGTCGTTCGCCAGATTCAAGCGAGCCTTCGCTTCCATCACATCAATGCAGGCCAGGGTGACGTCGAGTCTCAAGCGTCGAATTGAGTCGGCGATCCGGGCCTGCGCGATTTTTTGCGCGAATCCGGCCGTCTCGATCCGGTACTCGCGCTTGTGCCCGCGCTCGAAGGGGAAATCGACCCGCAGCGCGGTTTCCGTGGGCCCGGCTTGGTTCACCTGGTTGAACCCGGTGCCGAGCCAGTCCAGATGATCGGACGACGCGCTCACTACAGGATTCGGACGAAGCCGGGCCGTGATCACCGCGGCCTGCGCAACCGGAATCCCAAGGCGTTCGGCCAGCAGTCCAGGATTGTTCTGGAGCGCTTCCTGCACGGCTTGCTCGATCGTAAGCGTGGCGGGCGGTTGCGCGAATGCCTGGCACGCGCTCAGCGCCAATAAAAACCGGGCTACGGACGACTTCACGGAAATACAACACCTCCCGACGTGTTTCAGCCCGTCAGGGCTGATGGGCTTCAAATTTAGAAAACCGTCAGGAGTTAAAGGGAGGGCCTCGTGGCGAAAAACAAGCGTTGCAGGCGCGGCGCAGCTCGGAATCACTTTGCCAAACAGTTCCCGAGAAGGCAAATCCCGGCGCGCTGTTCGCAGCCGAAAGCGCGAAAGGCTGAATCCGCTCCTCGAAAATGGCGAACAATCCGATCCGCTGGAAACTGCTGCGAAACGCCGGACCGGTCCGGCCGCTCCAGAGCTTTTGAAAATCCGCCAGACGGCCCTCGTGGAACGATCCGGCGCCGTCATTGAGCCACACGCCGATCGGTTGCGGCGACAGCGGCTCGAAAACGATCAAATCTCCGTCCTCGTCGCCGTCCACATCCTGCGCGCTGAGCTCGATGATCGCGGCGCGGCTATGAAAGCGGAAGGAAGTCTGATGGGACGCACCGAGTTTGACCCGGACTTCCTGGGTGTATCCGCTCCGGCTGTATCGCCCCGGCCGCGTGGTGGCCAGATCGATATTCTGATCGCCGTTGAGATCGGCCAGGACCCATCCGTTACTGGAGGGCGCGTAGGGAAGCGCGGGTTCGCTTCCGGCTGCCGCGAGATTCAGCGCCGTGCCGGCCAGCAACAGCATCAGCGGCCGTACGCTGCCCGACACGAATCTGATCGCCGCTCGCATCTTCAAGACCGGACTAGATCCCTCGCGAACGATTATACCCTTGCTCGCCCGCACATCGCGCGCAAGGACGCCCTCAATCAAACCAAGTTAACCGCCCGCGCGCTCCGTCTTGCGGGCGTTTACTTTGTAGCTCCTCCTTCATGCCAATCACCGGCGTGCAAATCTCCGGAAACAACTTCCACATCCAAAAGCAGGATGAGTCCCTCGGAGATCATGGGACGGATCGCAGGAAGCAGTTTCTCCCGAACGAGGTTTTCGTCAGCCACGACGGAAATCGAAATCGGCCGGTCGTCCGGCACGCCGAAGAGGCGTTTGCGGTGGATCTTGTGATGGTTCCCGAACCCCATGATCCCGGCCTGCACGGTCGCGCCGGGAGCCTCCAGAAGTTCCAGCTTGCGCGTGATGACTTCGTACAAAGAGTGTTCGCCCCAGGTGTCGGATTCATCCACCAGGATGAGAAGCAATTTTTGCCGCCCCTTCATTGTTGCGGCCCGCCTTTCTGCGCGACGCGCGTCGCGAGCGCATAGAGTGCAGGCAGAGCGAGCAGGGTCAACAGCAGCGTCGATAAGAGCCCGCCGACCACAACCGTAGCCAGAGGCCGCTGCACGTCGCTTCCGACTCCGGACGCTCGCGCCGCCGGAACCATGCCGAGCAGGGCCACGATCACCATCATCAGAACGGGGCGCATCTGGGCAAGCGAACCCTCAATAATCGCCTGCGCGACGGGCAAGTCCGGCTGCACGCGCCGCCTGCGGTTGATTTCCGAAAGGACGAGAACGCCGCTCATCACCGCCACTCCAAACAAAGAAATGAATCCGACCGCCGCGGACACGCTCAAATTGATGCCGCGCAGGTACAGGAATACGATACCTCCCACCAGCGAAAACGGTACGTTCATCATCACTAACCCCGCGTATTTGGCCGAGCCGAACGTGAAAAACAGTAGCGCAAAGATCAAGGCGATGGTGATCGGCAGAATAATGCTCAGGCGCCTGCGCGCGCGCGCCAGATTCTCGAACTGGCCGCCCCACTCAACGCGGTAACCGGGCGGGAGCTTTACCTGAGCGTCGAACCGGCGCTGCGCATCGCTCACAAAGCTACCCTGATCGCGCCCCCGGATGTTCGTGCGCACGGACACCTGGCGGCGATTCTCGCGGCGCGCGATAATGCTCGCTCCGGTGACCACCCGGATATCGGCCAACTGGCTCAGCGGCACGCGGCCGCCGTCGTGGGTCGGCACCAGAATGTGTCCGATGGAATGAACGTCGGACCGCGCGTCCGGCACGTAGCGGACCGTCACATCAAAGCGCCGCTCGCCTTCAAACATCGTGCTGACCGCGCGTCCGCCGATCGCCATTTCGATCACGTCCTGAACGTCCTTCACGTTGATCCCGTAACGGGCGACTTCTGCGCGATTCACCGAAATCCGAAGCTGCGCCTGGTCGGCCTCCTGCTCGATCGCCGAATCGGCGGCGCCCGGCACCCGCCGCACGATTTCCAAACCCTGTGCAGCCAGCGTGCGCAGCACATTCAGATCCGGGCCACTCAGGATAATTGCAAGATCGGCGGGCGAACCCGTTACGGCCTCGGTGACGTTGTCGATAATCGGCTGCGTGAAGCTGAAAAACGTGCCCGGGACCTCGGCCTGGAGCCGTTTCGAAAACGCATCAACAAGTTGCGCCTTGTTGCGCCCGGACGTCCAGGCGTCATACGGCTTGAGCGCGACGAACAGCTCATTACGATTCGGCCCGTACGGATCGGTGCCCGAATCGTTCCTTCCTGTTTGCGAACTGACCAGTTGCACTTCCCCAAAACTGCGCAATAGGCCGCGGATCTTGCTGGCCACAGCCGCCGATTCCTGCACCGAAACGCCGGGTGCCAGATTCGCACGAACCCAAATCACGCCTTCGTCCAACTGAGGAAGGAATTCCGAACCGAGGCGCGTCCCCAACCCGACAGCCGCGATCACGATCGCCACCGAGGCGCCCACCACGAGCCACGGACGGCGCAGCGCACCCGATAAGGCTCTTGCGTATCCGCGCTGAAGCCAGCCCAGCACGGGATTGTCCCACGCTTTTGCGCCGCGCCCCAACAGATACGTAGCCAGAACCGGGATCAGCGTCAGTGCCAGCAGCATTGACCCGAGCAGCGCGTAGCACACCGTATACGCCATCGGGGTGAACAACCGCCGCTCCACGCGCTCCAGCGTAAACAGCGGAATATAGGCTGAGATGATGATCACGAGCGAAAAAAAGATCGGCCGCTCCACCTCGAGCGCAGCGTCCAGAATGGATCGCACAATCCCGCTCGACCGCTGCTCCGGAGTCTCGGCGCCTGGCGCATGGGCCCGTCGCTCGGCCAAGGTCGAAACGATGTGCTCCACCATCACCAGCGTCCCGTCGACGATGATGCCGAAGTCGAGCGCTCCCAGGCTCAAAAGATTCGCGGGAATCCCCGTGAAGTGCATGCACACGAAGGCAAACAGCAGCGATAACGGAATCGTGATCGCCGTCAGCAGGGCTGCCCGCACGCTGCCCAGAAAAAGAAACAGAACGGCCACCACGATCACCAGCCCTTCCAGCAGCGTGTGGCTTACCGTGTGAAGCGTGTTGTGGACCAGGTCCGTGCGATCGTAGATGGGAACGATCCGAACCCCCGCAGGTAGGCGCGTGGAATTCAGCTCATCGACGGCTTCATGGATCCCGTCCAGCACGCTGCTCGGGTTCTCGCCGCGCCGCATCAGGACGATTCCCTCGACGCCTCCGGACTGATCGTCAATGCCGAAAATGCCCGTCGGCGGCGCCGCCCCGATCTTCACGCATCCCAGGTCCCGCACATAGACGGGCACGCCCTTGATTTCGTTCACCACAATGTTTTCGATATCGTGCACCGACTGGACCAGGCCAACGCCCCGCACCACCATCGACTGCTGGCCGTTATCGAGCATCGCGCCGCCGGCGTTGGCGCTGTTGGCTCCCACGGCTTGCGCCACCTGTGCGATCGACAAGTTATATTTCGTCAGCGCCTGCGGATCGATTTCCACCTGGTACTGCTTGACCAGCCCGCCGAACGGCGTCACGTCCGCCACGCCCGGAACCTGAAGAAAGCGAGGCGTGATGATCCAGTCCTGGATTTCCCTCAACTGCAAGGAGTCCATGTTTGGCCCCTTCAGCGAGTAGCGATACAGCTCGCCAATCGGAGTGGACAATGGACCCAGAGTAGGCGTGACGTTATCCGGCAAATCCGCGTCGCGCAGATGCTCCAGAGCTACCTGCCGCGCGAAGTAATCATCCGTTCCATAGGCGAACGTCAGCTCCACCACGGAGAGTCCGAAGATCGTCCGCGATCTCCGCGCGATCACGTTCGGAACGCTATTGAGCGCGCGTTCGATGGGAATCGTGACCTGCTGCTCCACTTCCTCGGCAGCTCGGCCGGGGTACAGCGTGATCACGACCACCTGCGTATCGGAAATATCGGGATAGGCCTCGATCTGAAGCTGTTCGAACGCCCAGATTCCCAGGCCGATCAAAATCAGGCCGCACGCGAGGGTCACAAAGCGCTGCCGCAGCGCAAATCGTAAAAGCTGAGCAATCATTCTTGCAACCTTAGGAAGACCCCTTCAACAGCAGCACGCCTTCGGTCACGATCCGGTCCCCCACCGAGATTCCCGACTGAACCACCACGCGATCGCCCAAGCGGTCCCCAACCGTGACCTTTACTGGCTCAAACGATCCCGCGGCAAGTTCGCGATAGACGATGCTCGCTCCTTCGTTCTGGACCACAGCGCCTGCCGGGATCACAGGCAGTCTCGCCATCGCGCCCACGTGGCGGATTTGCCCATACATCTCCGGCCGCAAGCGTCCGTGCGCGTTGCTCAACTCCGCGCTGACCTTGACGGTGCGAGTCTGCGGATCCACCGTATCGGCAATGCGCGTGACTCTGGCGTGAAACGTTTCCCCCGGGAACGCGGTCAGCTCGACGTCCAGGGGCTCGCCCATGCGGATGAAGCGTATGTCGGTTTCAGGCACATCCGCGGCCGCCCACACCGTGCTCAGATCCGCGATGGTCATCAGGCTCGCGCTCAGGTCGTTGCGATACTCTCCCGGCACGACCGTCACCTCCAGAATCTTGCCGGAAATCGGCGCGGTAACCGTCAGTTGCTGTCCGTATTCGCCCGCCTTGAGCCCGAGCAACTGGAGCCGCTGAAGCGCCTGGCGCTCGGCGGCTTGCGCCTGCTCTAAAGCCGACTGGCTCTGCGCCACCACGGCTTCGTCGTTGAGAACCTCCTTGTTTGCGATCGCTTTGTGTTCGTAGAGATCGCGGGCGCGATCCAGATCCGCCGTGGCCTTGAGTAGCACGGAGCGGGCCTGCGCGACCGAGGCCTGCGCCTGGGCGTAGCTCGCCACGGCCGCGTCCGCATCGCTGCTTTGTAATTTCAGGATCGCGGCTCCTTGCTCCACAGAGTCGCCCAGTTTGACCAGCACGGACATCACGCGGCCCGCGACTGGCAACACCACATGCGATACGCGATTCGGATTGACTTCGATTTTGCCCGGAGCGACCACGCTGCTGGCCGGCACCTCAGCCGAGACCACGGCATCGACTTTCAATTGACGCAGGCCGGGAGAGCCCTGTGGAAAACTGATGCGGCTGCTAGGAGCCGTCGCAGCCGCGGGCGGGTCCTCAGCCGGCGGCTTTTCTTTACAGGCGGCAATGAACAATGCGCCCGCGACCAGAATCGATATTTTTCCGATAAGGGTTCGCGCAGTCATGGGTTTACTCCCTGGCCGGAGACGGCCTCTAGAAGATAGAGATTGCGCGCGTAGTCCGCGCGCGCATCGTTATAACTTTGGACGGTGTCGTTCAAGGCGCGCTCCGCGTCGAGAAATTCCACGAACGTCGCTTCGCCCCGGAGATAGGAATATTCCGTCGTGTCGCGCACCTGGAGCGCCTGGGAGAGCATGTTCTGCTCGATGCGATCCACCAGACTCCGCGAAGTTGCGTACTGCTCGTAAGCCGTCTGGGCTTCGTTGCTGATTTGCGCCTGGAGCGCCCGCACCCGCGTCTCGATCTGGGTTTGCTCAATCTTCGCGCGTTCGATTTCGCCCTGATTCCGGTTCCAGATCGGAATCGGCGCGCTGAAAAAAAAGCCCATGGAGTTTGGATAACCGCCGTAGCCGTACGGGCTGTGATACATCACGCCGACGTCGAAGTCGGCTTTGCCCTGGGCGATCTGTAGCCGGATGTCCGCCTGAGATCGGGCCTGCTCGCGCTGGAGCGCCAGCAGATCCGGACGCTGTGCAAGCGCCGTTCCGCGAACCTCCTCCAGGACCACCGGAGGGCGGTCTTCGCGCAACGGACCAGTTACCTCAATGCCTTCCGGTGCGGGCGGCCGCCCCATCAGAAGCAGCAGCTTGGTTAGGGAGGTTCGCACCCGCAGCTCCGCCTGCCGCACGGAATTGCCATACTGCTCCGCCGCCAGACGTGTTCGCATTAATTCGACTTCCGCTAGATCTCCCGACTTGACGCGGGCTTCGTTTACCGTGACCACTTCCTGGAGCTTTTCCAGGTTGTCCTTGGCGAGAGTCAGACTGTCGCGGGCCGCCTGCGCGTCCACAAAGGCGCTTTCCACATCCAGCGTGAGCTGCCGGATGGAGTTTAGAAGCTGATACTCAGCCACAGATTTTTCGGCCTTGGCCACCTCCAGACGCCGCTCCCGTTTCCCGCCACGCTCTAGAATGAAATCCGCGCGCGCGTTCCATTCCGGCGCATTGCTCAGGTCATTTCTGGATAACCCTCTGTCAAACACGTATTGCGAATCCTGCCCGTAGCTGAACACCGGATTCGGGCGCAATCCGGCTTGCAGAATGCGCGCATCCGCAATCGTGACGTTGTATCGTTCTGCCAGCAGATTCAGATTCTTGTCGATGGCTTCCTTCACCGCCTGGCCCATTGTGATCGACTCGCCACGCAAACCGGCGCTGAACAATATCAGTGCAAATGTACGCTTCATGACCCTCCACTTACTGCTGCCTGAAACCTTCGGACACACGTTGACGGACCCAGTGCAGGAACGACGGCGCGATGCGTCTGGATGGAACAGATCTTCCCCAGCGAACGACTGCGGGGGTTCTGCCTGGATCAGGCGCGGGAGGGAGGAGCTCGATTGCGGAGATTAGAAACAGCCGGATCCGGGCGCGGGAGATCGCCGCGGGGCGCCAAAACCTCCAGAGTGCGGCGGGTTTCTCCCCTCACGATCGCGGGCAGAGCAAGCTGAAGGCGCTCTTCGGAGACCGCCAGCAGGGCGTTCCGATGATACGGAGCGAGCAGGCGTGAAGCAGGAGCTCTCCGGCCCAACTGATTTTCGAAGTCCGCCAGGCGCCCTTCGTGGAACGACCCGGCGCCGTCGTTAATCCAGACGCCGATCGGCTCTCCGGACAAGGGCTCCAGAATGACGAGATCGCTGTCCTGATCGCCGTCCAGATCCCGGCTGTTCAGCTCAATTTTGGCGCCAGGGCTCCGAAAACGGAACGAGGTCTGCTGAAGTCGTCCCAGCTTTACGTGAACTTCCTGAGCATATCCGCCGGCATCCCGCCGTTCGGAACGCGCGGTGGCCAAATCCACATCCTGATCGCCGTTGAGGTCCGCGAGGACCCAACCCGACACACTTGTGGGATCCGCGGCGCTGGGCAACTGGTGAATGGCTGGCGCGGCCGCGAGCGTCAGGCCGGTCCCAGCCAGAACCAGCGCCAATTTCCACGATGGCGTGATGAATCGCACGTCGCCTCGATTATAGCGCGCGCGGAAAAACCACAAATGAAAGCTACTTAAGGTTTCGCTCGAAGAAATCCAGCATCGCAGCGTTCAACTGGCGCGCCTCCGCGCCGGTTACACCGTGCGTTTTCTGCGTATAGATCTGCAACTCGAACAGCTTGCCGGCCATTTCCAGCGCCCGAATCATTTGCACCGTGTTTTGGAAGAGGACATTATCGTCTTCCAGATTGTGCGCAATCATCAGCTTGCCCTTGAGATGTTTCGCCTGCTCGGGAAGCGCTGTTTTCCGATACGCATCGGCGTTGTCCTTGGGCAGACCCATGTAGCGTTCGGTGTAGATTGTGTCGTAGTTCCGCCAATCGGTCACGGGAGCTCCGGCGATCCCGGCGCGAAAAACGTCCGGCGCATTGAGCATCGCCTTGAGCGTCATGAAGCCGCCGTAACTCCATCCGCGGATGCCGACGCGCGCGCGATCCACAAAGCCCAGGGAAACCAGATAATCCACGCCTGCGACTTGATCCGCCAGCTCGGTCACGCCCAGATTGCGGAACACCGGCGTTTCAAACGCGTGGCCGCGGCCGTACGAGCCGCGATTGTCCACCTGCCACACGACAAAACCCGCGTGCGCGAGAACCTGATCGAGATCCACGCCCATCCAAGCGTTGCGGACGCCTTGGGCCTGCGGACCGCCGTACACCAGCACCACGGCCGGATACTTCCGCGCAGCGTCGAATCCGGCCGGACGGATCAGCCGCGCGTAAAGCAGCGTCCCATCGGCGGCGCGGAAATTCACCAGCTCCGTGGGCAGAATCGCGAAGTCTTCCGTGAGCCGGCGATTCAACTCGCGGTACACGCCCAGTTCGCTTCCATCGCCTCGGTGCAGCGTCGTGCGCGGCGGTGAGGATACGCTCGAAAACGTATCGAGATAAAAATGTTCGCCCGGCCCCATGGCGATGGTGTGCGTGCCGGCTCCGGAGCTGAGGCGAGTTTTCGTGCCACTCGCCAGATTAATGCTGTAGAACTGCCGCTCCACAGGGCTGGTTTCACTCGACGTGAAATAGACGAGCCCAGCGGATTCATCCACCCCATGGATCGCAGTGACTTCCCAAGAGCCCTTGGTCAGTTGGCGCGACTGCTTGCCGTCTATCGAGTGCAGGTACAGGTGCCGGAAGCCATCGCGCTCGCTGATCCACAGGAACTGCTTTCCGCCATCCACGAACACCGGATCGTCCGGAATATTCACCCAGTACCGGTCCATTTCTTCGAGAATCCGCGACGTCTTGCCCGATCCGGCCGCGGCGGACAGCAGTTCGAGCTTGTTCTGCACGCGATTCGTGCGCACAGCGTAAACGTGTGTGGAATCCGGCATCCATCCGGCCCGCGCGATCAGAGCGTCCTCGCGCGTACCGCTTACGTCCATCCAGCGCGTGTTTCCGCCAGTCGCGGCCACGACGCCCAGGCGTACATCGGGATTGTTCTCACCGGCCTGCGGATAGCGTTGCGGCTCATAGACCGGGCGCGGCCCCCGCAAATCCTCATGCGGATAGAGCGGCTCATGGCTGAGATCGGATTGCAGATACGCGATCGATTTCGAATCCGGCGACCACCAGTACGCCGTGCCCAGATCGAGCTCTTCCGGATAGACCCAGTCGAGCCCGCCATTGCGCAGGGTATCCGAGCCGCCCATCGTCAGCCGCGTTTCGTGCTTGGAGGCGAGATTGAGAACGTACAGATCCCAGTCGCGGCGAAACGCGACCGAGTGTCCGTCCGGGGAGAGCTTGGGATCGCGCTCGGGTGCCGGCGTTTTGGTGAGCTGCGTCCACTTACCGGAATCAACCGAGACAATGAACAGATCGCCGCCCGCCGAATAGAGAATCTCAGCGCCGGTAGACGACCATTGCACCGGATTCTCGCGCACGCGCCGGTTTTCCCAATCGAACGGCCGCGGACCCGCCGAAGCTGGTCGGATCGCAGCTGCATCCATCTCGGACGTGTCGATCAGGTCCTTGGACAATCGCGTCGCGGGATCGTAGATCACCAGCCGGCGGCCCTGGCGGTAGAGAAAACGCCTTCCGTCAGGCGCCCAGGCCGCGGGATTCCCGGGCCCTTCCGCCGTCAGCCGTGAGGCTTCTTCCAGAGTCTCCAGCGTGATCGGCTTCTTTTGCCCCAGCACGCACGCCGGAGCGCACGCAATCAAAAGAAGGGCTGCCCGCATCGTATCCCTGATTGTAACCCTCAGGGTTTCTTCGCGACGATGAGAAACTGGTGCCCGAAAAACGGCCAAAACAGCGGCAGCATCAGGTACAAGCGCAGAAGTGCGACCGGATACTCCCTGTGATTCGACATCGTGTACGGCAGAAAGCGTGGAATCATTCGCTCCAGCGAAAAACCGTTCTTTTCGAGCGCCTCCGCCAGGGAGCGATCCGTCAGCGGAATGTGGTGGTCGAAAAAATCCCAGTACGCGCCCGGCACACACCGGATATTCGGCCCCATGGCGATCAACCGCCCGCCGGGCTTCAACGCCCGGAAAATGTGGCCAAGCGTCTCTTCCAGATGCTTCTTTGAGGGCAGGTGCTCGAAAAAATTGCTCGTGAAGACGGTGTCGAGGCTCGCATTCGGCAGCGGCCACGCCTGGGAACAGTCGTGTGGGAGGATCGTTACATCCGCGCCAGCATGGCGGATTGCATCCGGATTCAAGTCCATGCCGTATTTGCGTCCGGCATGCACCTGGTTGATGAACTCGCAGTAGCCGCAACCCAGATCCAGTACTGTCGCGGTCTCCGGAATCCATGCGGCGAACACCCTTTCGACAAGTTCGCTCCACACGCGAAGCCGGTATTCTTGCTTCCCGGCGAAGCGATGACGATAGATCGCCGCCAGGTCCTGGGGGGACTGTGGAAGATCACTCATGCTTTCCTGTAATCACCCCGGCTGAAATATTTTTCGAGCCACACATACAGGCATATGAAGAGGTAGCGGCTGCCCATTTCCTTGATCTTTAGCTTGGATTCTCCCGCCTTACGATTGCGCCACGTAATGGGCATCGTTGTCCAGGAATAGCCGCGCACAATCGTCTTGAGCGGAAGCTCCACAGTCAGATTGAAATGCGGCGACAATATCGGCCGGCAGCCGTCGATCGTTGTACGCCGGTATGCTTTGAAGGAGTTCGTAATATCGTTGCATGGTATCCCGAAAAGGATCCGGATGAAAAGATTCGCCAAGCGATTGAGCCGCAACTTTAGCCACGGGTAATCGATCACGCCGCCTCCTTTGGCAAACCGTGAACCGAATACGGCGTCCCAACCCTCATTGAGCAGCGTCCAGTAGCGGACCACATCCCGGCAGTCATCCGACTCGTCGGCCATCATGATGACGACCGCATCTCCCTCCATTTGATCCAGTCCACACACGATCGCACGTCCGAAACCGTGCGGCCCCGGATTACGGATGGCCCGCAGAGAACTCAGGCGGCGCCCGAGGCCGGCCAACCGGGACCAAGTGTCATCGGTGCTTCCGTCATCCACCGCGACAATTTCGTGCGGCACGTTATTCAGCCTGAGTTCCAGGTCGAGGTGCTCAATCATGGAACAAATACACGCTTCCTCGTTTCGGGCGGGAATCACGATGCTGAGGAGCTTTAGCGGGGGTGCTTCCGGGCTACAGGCATTCGTCACGTTACGCCACATTGGTCGAGCCATCCGGAATTCTCCCGGGCATGGCAAGCGATCTCTTGAAGAATGGATTCCAGATCTCGGCGAGGCGTCCAGTCAAGCTCGCGCCGAGCTCTTTCACTATCCAGGATCAGCCAGGGAACATCGAACGACCGCGACCGGTCTTCTGGTTGCGGAGATCGCGGATGAAACCGCCGGTTGCACCACGCCGTGAGTTGCGCGAGCGAAGTGGAGTTGCGGACCCCGCCAGACGCATTCAGAATCCGATTGCCGCCGCTTGATCCGGAGCGAATTTGCCTGAGGATCAAGTCGCCCAAATCCTCCGGATGCAGAGCATCCCTGACCTGCCAACCGTGCCCACCGAATCCGATGTAGCGCAGGGGACGCCCACTCGCGTGAGCGTGGATCCAATACGAAAAAATACCTTGCTCGGCAGTACCGAATTGCCCCGCGCCCGCCATGACTCCGCAGCGATTGATCCAAACCGGAAAGCCCCGAGTGAAACCGTATTCCAAAGCCAACGTCTCGCTCGCCAGCTTGGTCGCGCCGTAGAGAGAAATCGGCTGTCTGGTGGAAAATTCCTCCGTGACGCCGCACGCAGAAACGCCCGGCGGTAGCGTCATCGACCCGTCGAGATGGAACGCCTCCGCCTCCGTACGCAAGGGAAGCGCACCTAACTCTGCGATTGAGTACACGCGGCTTGTGCTCAGCAGGACCAAGCCCGCGCCGGAGCGCCCACAGAATTCAAGCGTATTGGCAACGCCAAACAGATTATGCTCCACGAGTTGTCGGCTCGAAGATTTCCCGTCGACTCCCGCCAGCACGCTGGGATTGGCCGCAGCTTCGATCACCCAGTCCACTCGCGGCAAACTTTCCAAATCGCTGGCCATGCGCACATCTCCGTGGAAAAGCTGAATTCCCCACTGCCTCAGCACAGATCGGTTGAATTCGGCACCCTGACGAGAGAGATTGTCCAGGCCGATAATCTGCACCTGCTCAAGGTTGGCCCGCAGATGTTTCGCCAGACTGCTGCCGACGAAGCCGCAGATTCCAGTTATCAGAATCTTCATACGGCCAGATCAACCTTTGCCGGCCCGTGAGACTCTTGCATCCCAGGATTTCACGATCTCCTCGATAATCTTTCGGAGCGGCCGAGTGATCCTCCAGGGATAATGCGACTGTATCTTGCGTAAGTCGCTATAATAACAAATATGGTCGCCGCTGCGATGTTGGTCTACATACCGGTATTGCTGGCGCTTTCCCGTCATTTCCTCTGTAATCTGGAAAGCTTCTAAAATGGAGCACGCATTTTCCTTTCCGCCTCCCAGGTTATAGACCTCTCCGCAACGCGGCTGCTGATAGAATTGGTGCATCAGCGCTGCGACATCCTCGGCGTGTATGTTGTCCCTTACTTGCTTTCCCTTGTAGCCGAAAATCTTATATTCCCGGCCTTCTAGATTGCACTTGACGAGATAGCTCAAAAAACCGTGCAGCTCGACGCCGGCATGGTTCGGACCGGTGAGACATCCGCCGCGCAGCGCACACGTGGGCATGCCGAAGTAGCGTCCATACTCCTGCACCATAATGTCCGCAGCTATTTTCGAAGCGCCAAACAGGGAATGCTTGGATTGATCGATCGGAAGAGTCTCGTCAATGCCCTTCGCGTACGCTGGATCATCGTACTCCCAACGGGTCTCGAGCTCTTTAAGCCGGATCGAATTCGGCCGGTCGCCGTAGACCTTGTTGGTTGACATGTGAATGAACGGCGACTCGGGACACGATCGCCGGGCGGCCTCCAGCAGATTCAGCGTTCCGGTTGCATTTGTCTCAAAATCCTCGAAGGGAATCGACGCGGCGCGATCATGGGATGGCTGCGCCGCAGTATGTATGATTACAGACGGTCTCAGCTCCGCCACGAGCGCCAGAACCGTGGAACGGTCACGGATATCGATCGAGTGGTGCTGGTATCCGGGAATCGCGTCGTGCAGAAGCCGCAAGGCCCAACTCGTGTCGCCTTCCGGCCCGAAAAAGACCGAACGCTGATTGTTGTCCACACCGGAAATCCGGAAACCCCTCCGATGAAAATACAGGCATACTTCCGAACCGATCAGCCCACAAGACCCTGTGACAAACGCTAGAGGTGGTCGCATGGTAAATGCTCATCGTACCTCACCGATGAGGGCTTATGGCAAGCACCTCCTAATGCAATCCCGAATCGTCCAGAACATCTTGCATGACGACCCAGAGGTCGCCCTGGCTCGAATGAATTAGCCACCGTCGCTCATTGTCAGTAACGATGCCGCGCCCCGCGAGCAATTCCTTACGGTGTGGAATGTCGTCGGGATTCGGGGTTAGGTGGACAAAGGTTGTTTTTGAATCCACCAGCCTGCGGAGGTCCGCGACAGGGCCGGCTGGCAGTTGGCGGCTAAAGTCGAAATAACCCCACAGATACAGCGAATAGGCGGAGTCGAATAATCCAGCCAGGTTTTTGCCCACAATGGGCGGCTTCGACGGCGCGTTTTCGCGGTCGTACCAGAAGCGGACGATTCGATCGGGGGCGACACCCGAATCGACTACTGCGCCGATTTTCATCACCGATTCAAAGATCAACGCGTTTTGGCTCGACCAGACATAGTTCAAGGCAGCGTCATAGCCGGGGCCGACGAAAAGTGAACCCAGGAGCAGTCCGGTCGCCAGCGCATATCGCCAAACCACTTGCTGCTTTAGCAGGAAGATGGATGCCGTTGTGGCCGCAGCAACAAGCGCAAGCGTAACCCACACTTGATGCGCAGAGGGCGCCGGAACCACATATCGGCGCACAAAGGGCAGCAGCAAAGCAAACAGCGCGACTCCCCACCAGGCCGATCTGGACCTCCATGCCGGCACCCGCGTCCTTTCCGTCCACTCCCCTCCGCCATATTGCGACAAACAATCGCCCATCAGGAGACCCGCAAAAGTCAGCAGAGGGGCCATAATATAGGTGCTGCAATAGAACACCCGCAAGCCCACGTTGTGGAACCCGAACTCAAACAATGCAAACAGCACAGACGAAGTTAGCAGGCACAGGTAGCTGCCAACGAGAGCGTCACGGCCGCCCCGATTCCGCCTGATCCATATCCCCCCTAAGAGCAGCATGAAAACCACCGGAAACAAGCGATAAGCGGCGGGAAGCCATCCGTAACCAGTGCCCCACATGTTCGGCAGATAATCCGGATGAGTCCGGACATATTGGATCATGTTGATCTGCGGCATGAAGAACAAGTAAGTACCGATCAGCGGTTTTCCAAGCACCGCAAAGGTCAGAGTGACGCCGATTCCACCTAGCGCGATGTACCCTATTTGCCGAATCAGAACCTTCGGTCGCCTCCGATAGCTCCAGAAGGGTATCGCAAGGCTCCCTAGAAGCACGGGCAGCCCAGCCAGATTCGTATACCCAGAAAGAGCTAATCCTGCGCCGCCGAGCAGAAAGTTCGGAACTCGGCCTTGCGTGGGCTTCAGGAAAAAGTACAGCGCAATGAATGCGTATGCAACTGCAGGACCATCCGGATAGTCCCACGCAACGCCTGAGATGAAGTATGGATTCGTAATGAGCGCAATACAAGCTAAAATCGCCGGCAGATGGCCGTAGAACCGCAAGATCGCACTGTATAGGGCCGTCATGCTGGTGGCTGCGATGAGCGCGTTCAAAAGGACGCTTGCCACGCTCGGGGTGAAGAGTTTAAACATGACCAAACCCGGGATCACGTAAGGTAAACGAGAAACATAGTACGTAATTCCATAATGCTGGACAAGATACGAGAAATGAGTGAAGTACCCGGTATAGATCCACGGATCCAGATATCCGGCGGAAGCAAAATTTGTGTAAGGACCCAGCAAGAAAAACAGTAACGCAAAACCAAAGTTTGAGCAGAAAACCACAGTCCAGGTGGGGCGACGAAATACGTGTAAGCCAGCAGCGGCGCCAGCCGTAACCAGGCCCTCATTCCCGCTTAAGCTGTGAGTCATTCCTGAAACTTCGCAAGGCGCAAGCTCGCGTCTTGTCTGTTTTCGCATACTCAGCTTGTTGCCCGTGGCAGTTTAACATACCAAGCGAGGGTCCGACCGAATCCTGCGGATTGGCCCGAGACCAACGGACAGTGCGACCGCCAAGCCGGGTAAGTCGCGTTGAACAATATGGCCGCCCACATCGTATCCTGATTGTAAATTGAATGAGAGTCACCTTTTGGGGTGCAGCGCAAACGGTCACCGGCTCGATGCACCATGTCGAAGCGGCCGGGAAGCGGTTTCTGCTCGATTGCGGCTTATATCAAGGCCACCGTCGCGAGGCTTTTGAACGGAACAGCCGGTTCCCGTTTCCGGTTTCGAGCATCGACGCAGTGATTCTGTCGCACGCCCACATCGATCACAGCGGAAACCTGCCGACGCTGGTTCACCAAGGCTACTCGCACCCGATCTATGCCACGCCGGCAACGGTCGACCTGTGTCTCCCGATGCTGGCCGATTCCGCCTATCTCCAGCAGCGCGACGTCGAGTTTTGCAATCGCCGCCGAGAGTATCGCCGCTCGATCGGCCGTGATGACCGGGAGTGCGAATCGCTGTATCTCCCCGAAGACGCCGAAAACACATATCCACTGTTTTGCCGCGTTCCGCTGGGGCAGGTGAAGGAAGTATTCCCTGGAGTTCGCTACCGCACCTATGAAGCCGGCCATATGCTTGGATCGAGTTCGGTGGTGCTCGAAGCCGACGGCGTGCGCCTGGCCTTCTCCGGCGACGTCGGGCGCAAGCATCTCCCGATCCTGCGGGACCCTGTGACGCCCGGGCCCGTCGACTATCTGATCATGGAAAGCACCTACGGCGACCGGCTGCACCAGCCGATCGAGAACGTGAATACGAAACTGACGGACGTCGTGAACCGGACCGCCTCCCGCGGCGGCAAGATTATCGTTCCTTCGTTCGCCGTAGGGCGCACCCAGCAGCTCGTCATGGCGCTGCACCAGTTGATGGACGCGCACGCGATCCCTTCCATTCCGATCTTTGTGGACAGCCCGCTGGCCGTGAACGTGACGGAGGTGTTCCGAAAACATCCGGAGTGCTACGACGAGGAAACTCGACAATTCCTTTCCGACGGGGACGATCCCTTCGGCTTCTCCCGCCTCCGCTATATCCGGGACGTGAACGAATCCAAGGCCCTGAACGATCTGCACGGACCCTTCCTGGTACTGGCCGCCTCCGGAATGTGCGAAGGAGGCCGCATCCTGCATCATTTGCGCAACAACGTCGGCGACCCGCGCAACACCGTGCTCATCACCGGATTCCAGGCCGAGAATACGCTCGGCCGCAAGATCGTGAACCGCGACCGCGAAGTTCCCATCTTCGGCGAGCCCGTGGAACTCCGGGCGGAAGTGGTCTCCCTGAATGAACTCAGCGGCCACGCCGATCAGCGCGAGCTGGTCGAATGGATGCGCCCGCTCGCGCCCACGCTGAAGAAAGTTTTTCTGGTCCACGGCGAACCTGCGCAAAGCGCCGCTTTGGCCGAAGTGATCCGCAACGAGTTCAACCTCGAAGTGCATCTGCCTTCGCGAGGCAACAGCTTCGTACTGAAGTGAAATCTCAATTTCAACCGAGGACAATATGGCTTTTTGTGTCAATTGCGGCAGTCAGCTTCCTGATTCGGGACGATTCTGCCCCAACTGCGGGTCGCAAGTCGGAGACGCTACGGCGATGCCCGCAGGGGTTCCAACCGTCGCGCATACGCCGCTCGAATACACCATCCAGGGCGACAACCTTCAGGTGATCCGTATCCGGCTCCAGCCGGGACAGGAGCTCTACGCCGAAGCCGGGAAAATGGTTTATAAGCAGCCGCAAGTCTCCTGGGAAACTCGCATGAGCGGCGAGACCCTGGGCGAAAAACTCTTGGGAGCTTTCAAGCGCAAGTTGATGGGCGAATCGTTGTTCCTGACCTACTTCCGCTCGTCCACGCCCGGCGAGGTCGGGTTCGCGGGCAGTTATCCAGGACGCGTCCAGGCGTTCGAACTCAAGGCGGGTCAGAGCGTCTTCGTGCAGCGCGATGCCTTTGTGGTGGCCCAGGCAAGCGTCCGGCTGAATATCGCGCTGGTGAAGCGGCTCGGCGCGGGATTCTTCGGCGGCGAAGGATTCATTCTCGAACAGCTCACCGGCCCGGGCACCGTCTTCATCCACGCCGGCGGCGACTTTGTCGAGTTTACGCTTGCCGCCGGCGAAGTGATGCAGATCGACACCGGCTGCGTCGTGGCGTTCGATGAAACCGTCGATTACGACATCCAGCTCGCCGGCGGAATCCGCACCGCGTTGTTCGGCGGCGAGGGGCTGTTCCTGGCCACCTTGCGGGGTCCGGGCCGCGTGATTGTACAAAGCATGACGCTCCAGAAGCTGCGCCGTGAGCTCGCCCCGTACCGCACCGGCGGCGACGAGCACCAGGGGCTGAACGTACTTTCCGGTCTGTTCGGCAGCGACGACTAGCTCACTTTTTCAATGTAAACGTCGTCAGCGTCGATCCAGGCTGTAGCGTGCGGTCCACTCCGGGCGTCGGCGTGCCGCCGTAAAAGCTGTAGACGTCGCGCATGCGGACCACGATGGGGATGTCGCACGTCGGAGCTGTCCCGGCGCAGGCCGGCGCGCCCGAGCCTTCCGGGATCTTGATATTGATGATCCAGGCTCCGGGATAAACCGTCATGGCAGACCCCAACACATTGCCTGCCGGCAGATTCTGGCCGTTCACGTTGACAAGCGGCATCTCGTTCGTCAAAAGTCCGGATGCGCCTTGCCCATCTGCCGGAGGAGCGCCCTGAAACCCGGGGCCCTGACCCGTGAGCCACACCGTGAGAATTTCGCCGCGCGCCACGGGATGCTGCGGACCATTCACGCTCCCGTCGGAAAAGTTCGTCGCAGCGATCTGCCCGGTGCCTTGTCCATTAGCAGTAAAGAATCCCGGAGCGGCCGGAGCCATGGCGAACATCCCCGCAGCCACGATCTCGCCCGTCGCTATTCGCGTCACCAGAAATTCGGCGGTGCCGGAGCTTGGCGTGCCAACCGGCACCTGGATGTAGAGCAACGGCGGATCCACGCGGTAAATCGGCGCTGGAACCCCGTTCACCAGAACCTGCAAGCCCGAGAGTGTCTTCGGCCACGGCGGATCGAGAACCGGAGTCGGGTCGGCCGCGATGCTTCCGAGACTGTTGGTGACGTACATCATCATCCCCGGCGCAACTTGCTGTTTATCGCCCGAGGTCGCATTCGCGGCGTTACGGTACACCAGCTTCTGATAGTAGAACGCAATGCGGTTGGCAATTTCCGCAACAATCAGGTTGTTGAACGAGTCGAGACCGACCGCCATGCTCGCGCTGGGCGGCTGGATGACTTGTGTGATATCCGTCTGGTTGCCCTGGAGATCGTCGTAGCGGCGCAGGTGATAGATCACCGCCCCGGCCACCCAAATGGTTCGCGCAACTGCGCCGTCCGCCGTGGCCGGAACCACCACAATCCCAACGGGCTGGGAAAGACTGATGGTGGTGGCCGCGGCGTCGCCTTGCGTAAGAGACGATTCGCCCCGGAAAATCGCGATCCGGTTGTTGTTGAAGTCGCTCACATAGAGCCGGTCGGTATCGTCGTTCGACAGACCCGTCGGGCCGTTCAGCCCGGAGGACGTCGCAGAAGCGGTGGCCGTGGAATAGCCGGGCTGTCCCACTACCGCGGAAGCGGCCTGCCCGTTGACAAAATCCCCGCCGGACTTGCGGAAAATCAGGACTCGGTTATCCAGAATATCGGAAACGGCCAGGTTGCCATCCGAGAAAACCACCACTCCATACGGCCGGCGCATCGTGGATTGGCTGGTTGTCAGGTTGGTTTGGTTGAAACCGAGTTGCCCGAGCACGCGCTCCGCGCGCTGGATCTCCGTCGCGTGATCAAAAGGCTTGGGGAAGCGCAGTACACGCCCGTTGCCGGAATCCGCTACGTACAGATTCCCGTTCGCATCCAGCGCAATCCCGATCGGCAAGAACAATCCGGTATCGTTGGGCGTCAGCGGATCGCCCGTGCAGGGAGCGTTCAACGCTATGACCGCGCAGTTGGGAGTGGTGCGGTACAAATCCGGCTGGCCGATCACAAGGTCCGCCTTGGTGTTCAGAACGGAACGCACATCCGCCCCCACGAGCCTCGCATCCCGGAACCCGAGAATCCGGTTGTTAAACGTGTCCGCGATGTAGAGATGAGGCGGATCGGAGGTCTTGTCCACGACGATCCCGCCGCCCAGATTGTTGTTGTAGACCCAGACCTCGCGACCCTCTACAAGGTTCGGCGCGTTGTGATTGAATGCGTCGGCCCGGCTCGCGCTGGAATCCGTCTGGCCCAGGACTTTGGATGCCGCGGGATAGGCGTAAATATCGCTGGGCGGATACGATAAAACGCGATTGTTGCCGAAATCGCAGATCCAGAGATTGCCGGAGGGATCGAACACCCCGGCAAAGGGGCGGTCGAGCGTGGTCGCGTCCGGCTCCGGCAATCCGCGGTTCGGCTGGGTGCATTTGGTGCGGGCCGCATCGCAGCCATTCCTCAAATCCGGCTGGCCTACGACCGTGACGATCGCCGGAGAGAGCGCCGAAGCACTGGCGGGAGCCCACTCCGCCGGTGAGTCGTAACGAACCACGCGATGCGCCGCCGGGTCACAGACGAATACCTTGCCGTGGTACGTGAAGACACACTGCGGAACGTACGTCGGCTGCCCAAGCTGATTCCCTCCCGCCAGGCTATATTCGTTCGGAAACAGCAATGGCGGAGGGCCCAGCGCCGAATCCGGAAGAATCCCGAGCAGCCGGTCCGCCCTGCCCGGAGCATTGTTGCCGCCCGGGTTCGAATAATACAAAACTCGCGCGTAGAAATCCGCCACGTACAACCCGCCGCTCGAATCCACGGTCAGCGACGTGGGATATCGGACAACGCTGGCCGTCTTTTGATTGTTGGAAGAATCATTGGCCGGGTCCGCATTGTGGAAGAAATCCTGCTGGCCGATCACCATTTCCGCGGCCGGTTCCCGGGGTGGAGGCGTCTGGCTCAGGATGCTCTTGGCGTAGCGAAGCACGCGATGGTTGCCGATGTCGGTCACCCACAGATTCCCTTGTGAGTCGAAAGCCAGTCCTCCTCCGAAGACGTTCGCGGATGAGAGCGGGAGTGTCACGGCGAGAAACAGCGTGCTTGCGCTGACCGGTTTTCCTTCGTTCGGCTGGATTCCTGAGGTGATGCTGGCCTGGCCGATCACCAAATCCGGAGACAAGACGTCCACCACCTGGTTGAACGGTGTGGGATAGCGGAGAATCCGGTTGTTGGCCGCATCCATCACATACAGATTGCCGCTTCCGTCAACCGACAGCGCCACGGGCGCCGCGAGACCGCCAGGAAGATCGCTTCCGGGCCTCCCCGGTCCTTGCTGGATTGTCGTGAACGGATCCCGCTGGCCGATGACTTTGTCGGCCGGATTGCCATTGGTCAGCCCCGCCGGATTCCTCCATGCAAGCACGCGGCTGTTCACTGTGTCCGCCACGTACAGGATGGGAGGGGTGACAGAGGTATCGAAGGCGATCCCCGAGGGCCGGTTGAGTTCCCGCCCTTCTACCAGATTGGGTGCTCCGGATTTCAGTGGCGAGTCAAGCCGGGCTTGGCCGAACTCGCGTGAGGGAAGGTCGTTGATGACGTTAACCTGCGCCCACGCCGGCACACTGGCGATCAGGACAATACGCCCTAAGAGCTTCATTATCATGATTCTCCGACGGGCGGAACGCGGGGAGTCGCCCTTCTCAAGAAAGATATCACAGGGAGGAAAGCGTTCCATGTACCATCCGTACTAGTTCCGCCTAGACCGATACAGGCTGCTAAAATGAACCCTTGGATTCCTCGCCCACTTCGTCTTCCAAGCCCCGGGTTTGCGCCGTCAGCTACCTGAACACGGTCCCGCTGGTGTGGGGATTGCAGCATGCGCCCGACCCCGAGCTTCAGAACGCCTTCGACCTCCGCTTCGCTCTGCCTTCTGCCTGCGCCGATCAGCTCGCCCGCGGCGAAGCCGATATCGGAATCGTTCCGGTGATCGAGATGGCCCGCCAGGGCCTCGATTTTTTCCCCGGAACCGGCATTGCCTGCCGCGGCCCGGTGCGCAGCATCCTGCTGGTCGCGAAAGTCCCCTTCGCGAAAATAAAGCGCCTGGCAACCGACGCAGGTTCCCGGACCTCGGCCATGCTGTCGCAGGTGATCCTGGCCGAGCGCTTCGGCGTCCGGCCGGAGGTTTCCTCCCGGCCAGCCGATTTAGGCGCGATGCTGGCCGAAGCCGATGCCGCACTGCTGATCGGCGATGCGGCCCTGCGTGTAGATCCCCAGAAGTTGCGCCTCCAAACCCCGCCGCTGGAAACCCTCGACCTCGGCGCGGAGTGGATTGCGATGACGGGTCTCCCCATGGTCTTTGCCGTATGGGCCGGACGAAAAGAAGTGATTCGGGAACCGTACGGCCGAGTCTTTCGGGAATCCTGCCGCTATGGCCTGGAGCACATCGAAGACATCGTGCGCGCTGAGGCGCCTGCGCGCCAGTTCAGCCCCGATCTGGTCCGCCGCTATCTCACGCAGCACATCGTGTTCGAGCTGGGCGAGCGCGATTATGAAGGCATGCGCCTGTATATCCAGCACGCCCGGCAACTGGATCAGGTTATGATAGCTTCCAAATTATGATGACGCGCGCAGAAGCGATCGATCTGTTCCGCAGCGACGATCTGGTCGGCATCGGTATGGCTGCCGATGCGCTCCGCCGCAAGCTCCATCCGGAAGGTGTGGTCAGCTACATCATCGACCGCAACATCAATTACACGAACTTTTGCACCGAGTATTGCAGCTTCTGCGCCTTCTACCGCCCGCTCGGCCACAGTGAAGGCTACATCCAGCCGAGGGAAGTCATTTTCGACAAGATCCAGGAAACCATCGACCTGGGCGGGACGGGCATTCTGATGCAGGGCGGGCTGCATCCGGATCTGAAGATTGAGTGGTACGAAGACCTGCTGCGCTCGATCAAGAAGCGCTTCGATATCTGGTGCCACTGCTTCTCGGCGCCGGAGATCGTGAACATCGCCCAAGTGAGCGGCTTGAGTTTGCGCGACACGCTGGCGCGACTGCGTGACGCCGGCCTCGATTCCCTGCCCGGCGGCGGCGCCGAAATCCTCGATGACGATGTCCGCCACCGCATCGCCCGCTTGAAATGCCGCACGCAGGAATGGATCGACGTGCACCGCACCTGCCACGAGCTCGGCATGCGCTCCACCGCTACGATGATGTTCGGCACTGGCGAAACCATCGAGCAGCGCATGAACCATTTCGATATCGTCCGGCAGATTCAGGAGGACACCGGCGGGTTCACCGCGTTTATCCCTTGGAGCTTCCAGCGCGAGCTGACTTCGCTGGGGCGATTCGTCAAGGAGGAGGCGACCGCCGTCGAATACCTGAAGATGCTGGCGCTGTCGCGGCTGTATCTGGAAAACATCCCGAACATTCAGTCCTCCTGGGTGACTCCGGGGCTGAAGACCTGCCAGCTCGGCCTGCGCTTCGGCGGCAATGACGTCGGCAGCATCATGATCGAGGAAAACGTGGTGAGCGCCGCTGGCACCCACCACCGCGCGACCGAAGAAGAACTGCGCCGCCTGATCCGCGACGCCGGTTTCATCCCGAAGCAGCGCGATACACTGTATCGGACCTACTTCCTGAATTAGATTCCTCCCATTGGGCGATACACGATGCCATCGAAGTGCGTCTCGCCCAAATCATCGCGGTACGAAACAGGGGATCACTTGGCGGCTATGACGGCGATAAATGCGGAAGTCGGAGTCCGTGGCGAGGATCACTGGGTCGGCAACTGTCTCAGACATCCGCACCAGGCACCCATCCGCGAGACTCATCGGTATACTTGTGTATTTTCGCAACAGCGCGAGCACTGCTTCCAAGCTGTTGTCCAGGTTGAATCCCGGAACGACGGCCCGTCGCAAAAGCATCGCGCTCAGTCCCGGCGCTCCCCGCTCCCCAAGCAGATGGAACGCTTCTGAGAGTACGGCTTCGCACGTGTGCCATGGCGGCGGGTTCTCAGAGGCCTGTTGCACAGCCCATCGATGATGGAGTCGCGGCGGCTCAGTATCGCCACGGGAAAGCCGGCGTCAACCAGGACGCTTCTTGCCATAGCCCCCGGCTTTCAAGTAACGCTTTTTTCGCGCGCTCAGGTCTGCCGGCAGTCCTTCGACGGAGCCGATCAAGTCGGCAATGCCGCTAAGCCGCGTCGAGGATGCCGACACCGTCCCGCGCTGCAACCGTGCGCGGACGATGTCCGATTTCGTGCAATTGCGCTTCAGCGATGCCGCCTCAATTTCCGTGACGAGTTGATCCGGCAGCCGCACCGTCAGCGACTTCATACTCCGAATGTAATTCGGCTCCGCCAGGGCAGCAAGACACCGCAAACGTGCGACGCGGACTTTTATTCCGAAGCAGCGGGATACGCTGTACCGGACCCGCTTCTTGAATTCGCCCGAATCCAGAAACCCAGGCCAATCAAAGCGAGCATGCTGATCGCGCCGCCCGCTCCCAGGCGCCTCGACCGGTAGCGAAACTCGACGGTATGCTCGCCCGGCGGCACTGCAACGGATTGAAATGCTCCCCTCCACGACTCTTCCGGCGTGTCCTTGCCGTCAATCCTCGCCTCCCATCCCGGGAAGAACTGTTCGTGCAGCGCGAGCTTGCCCCCCGCCTCTGAGCGAACCGCGAAGCTCCGATGTTCGGGCTCCCAGTTCAGACGTTCGACACGCCCGTCCGGCGGTCCCTCCCAGCTAAATGGAGGCTGCGCATCCACGTATTCGTAGACTTTATAGAACGCCGCCTCCGATCCTACGAACCGGTAATTCGGATTGTTCTTCAACTTTGGATACGTTTTGCTTTGCTCGGCGCTGATCACGTATTTGACGCCAAACAGGCTTAGCGCCTCGTAGTTCTCCGGGTCGATCTCAAACTCCCGATCTGTGCGGAAATGTCCGTTGGTTTCCGCCAGCTTCCTGTAGGGAGTCGTAAGGAATGGATCAAAGCCTTGCGGGCTCATCAATCCGATGTGCCGGAAGTCACCCGGGAGCGGTCCCAGCTCGTCATCCACAACAATCCTGTATCCATTGTCTGCGCGCAGCCGCTTGTATACTTCCGGATCAACGCCTGGGAGCGAAGTGAAGGACCACCGCTGCGCATCACCTGCCCCCGCATCGAACCGCTTGCTGGTGCCGAACGCCTTATAGTCCGCGCCGGCGAATAAAACGAGCGCGGCAGCCATCCAGGCCCGACGCCTCCCCCGGGCGCCGCGAAAGGTATTAATGCCAGCTATGAAGATCGTCAGCGTGACCGTCAGATCCAAGCCGCTGCGCCATCCCGCAGCCAGGCTCTGGTGCTTCCAACGGATCAGTTCGGAACTGGCCCAGAGCGCCATTGCAACGATGGTTGCGCCGATTACCCAAGGCCGGACGGCGCTGCCTTTGCGGGCCAGGAAGTCATCGAGACCGTATGCCGTGAGCGGCGCGAACGCCAGCGTGACGCCGGCGAAAAAATACCAGGACCGGATGACATCCGCCAGCAGACTCCAATGCTGAATCACATTCCAAACCACGTTGAGCGGATTGACCGCAACCACGAGGCTGGCGGCCATTATCGCCAGGGACGGAAGCAGATCGCGGAATCGGCGGCGAAACAGGAACGCTACAGCCATCAGCGCCGGAACACCCAGATAGAAATAGTCCTTGTAGGGATTCGTTGCGATCGGCACGTTGAATCCGAAATTGAAGTAGTTCGGCAAGATGTAGAACAGAACCGTTTGCGGGTCGCTCGTTCCTAATCCGTATTTCAACTCGGGCTCGCGGAGCGCCATCGTTTCCAGCGTGGGCAGGATTTGCACCGCACCCAGAATCAACGAAAACATGAGAGCAGCGATCGCCCCCAGAGCCGCTTTCCACCGCCAGGCGCCCGCGATCGCGTATACGCCCACGACTGTAGCGAATACCATCCAGGTCGGCGGATAACCCGCCAGAAACGCGAGCGCGGATGCGACCGCGACCTTCCAGAGCGGTCCCCAGGAGCGCCGCTCCACCGCCTCGTCGATGCCCCACAAAGCCAGCGGCATCCAGGTGTATCCGCCGATCAGGCCGAAGTGCTGGAGCTGCGTGCAGACATATCCGCTGTAAGCGAACACGCCCGCGCCCAGCACGCACGCCATCTGCGCCAGCCGTTTTCCGCGCAGCCAGAGATAGCACAGCAGGAACGCGGCCCAGACGTGCAGCAGCAGCACATCCTGCATGGATTGATACGAGAGCCGCTCGCGTCCCCAACTGAACAGAAACATGAGCCAAGTCGGCGGATAGAACAGCGCCGCCTGGATATTGCCGATGAAGCTCATTCCGGAATAAATGGTCGGATCCCATAGCGGAAACCGCCCGTTCCGCAGGCTCAAGAACGCGTAGTCGGCCAGCGGGTAATGAAATCCCTGCAAATCGTACGGGATATGCACCCACCGAAAAGGAGGAATGTACTCGAAAAAAAACAGATACGTGAACAGCAGCGACAGCAGCGCGATGGCTTTCCGGGAGAGCAAACATTCATGCTACTTCAGGTGGGGAAGGCCGCCGTCAACCGGCCAAAATCTCGAATCCAGGCGCGATCCGTTCGGGGCAAGGGACGGGCTCGTGCCCTCCGGCGCGCACGGAGGCGGCGGACTGGTTTATCCTATATCTCAGAATCATCGCAACCGAACCGTTCAGGGAGCACGTCTCACCTTCATGCATCGATCGATATTAGGCCTGGCCAGCGGACTGTGTCTCGTCGGCTTGCTGGTTCCTCCAGGCTGGGCCGCTCCCAGCGCCGGCGCTGCGGGCTCGGATATTTACGCCAGCATCCCGCTGCGCTTTGAGCCTGTGGACAGCCACAACTGGGTCGGACACGGACCGGGCTTCGGCATCGCCTTGAACCAGCACGGAGCGTTCTTGCAGCTTGGAAAACGAGGGCTGAAACTAAGCTTCGAAGGGCGCGCGCGCGGATCGACCTTCGAAGGTGTCCATAAGTCCGCTGCTCCAAGCAACTACTTTGGACCCGACGCACGGACGGTGGATGCTTTTTCGCGGCTGCGCCAGAAAAACGTGTATCCGGGCATCGATGTTCTCTACTACGGCAAAGGGCGATCGATCGAATACGATTTCGAACTCGCTCCCGGCACCGATCCCGCGCAGATCCGCATGCGCTTCGAAGGCGCCGATTCCGTCCGTATCGGGCCCCGCGGGGACTTGATTCTGGCGCTCGGCGATCGGGATATCGTCCAAAACGCGCCGGTGGTCTACCAGCGCCATGCGCCGGACCAGGTGGTCGCGGTCTTTTCTTCCTACGTGCCGCGGGAAAACGGCTCGTTTGGCATCGAACTCGGCGATTACGACGAACGTCTGCCGCTGATCGTTGATCCCACGATCCTGTTCACTGCATACCTGGCCGGCACCAGCGCGGATGTTCCGATCGGCATCGGCCATGACAAGAACGGATCCATCTACATCGCCGGCTACACCTACTCTCCCGATTTTGCGCTGGTCGGCACGGCCTACACCGGATTCTTTCTCGGCACCGGCCAGCAGGCGTTCACCACCGTCATGAATCCGCTGGGCCCTCCGGAGGATGTGATCACCTACTCGGGATTCTTCAGCGGCGATTTCGGCGATTTTCTCAAAGCCATGGCGGTGGACAGCGAGGGCGTCTTCTACCTGGCAGGCGTCACGGACGATTTCAATTTTCCGGTGACTCCATCGGGTTACCTGACCAACAATGGCGGCGTGCGGCGCAGTTTCATTTCGGTAATCGATACCAAGCTGCCCGGGAAATCCGGGCTGACATACTCGACGTTTTTCGCCGGCACCAAGACCGATGAACCCACCGCAATCGCCGTCGCGCGCGGAAAGATTTACGTGACTGGGTTCACCACGTCCGACGATTATCCGGTTACCGCGAACGCCTATCAGAGCGCTCGTCCCGGCGGAAGCTCGGACGGGTGGGTGGCCGAGTTCGACCCTTCGCAAAGCGGCTCGGCCAGCCTGGTCGCCAGCACCTTGTTGGGCGGAGCAGGCCAGGATCTTCCCCGTTCGATCGCCGTCGCGCCCGACGGCCAGGCGTACGTGGCCGGTTATACGCGTTCGGTGGATTATCCGACCACCCCCAACTCCTTCCGCCCGTTCTACTCCGGCAGCGGCGATGCGTTTCTCACACGGATTAATTTGAGCGCGATGACCCTGACGTATTCCACGTTCCTGGGAGGCTCCGGCCAGGATCAAGCCACCAAAATCCTGGTGGACCCGTTGAATCGCGTCGCCCTCACCGGCTTTACGCTCTCGAACGATTTTCCCGTCACTCCAAACGCACTCCAGAGCACGCAGGCCGGCAACGGCGACGTTTTCCTCACGGTGCTGGATCCCGCCGCCCCGGATTTCACGAAGGCCCTGGTCTACTCAACCTACTTCGGCGGGACTGACGGCGATGTCGCCTACGATTTTCGCCTGGATGCTTCTGGCAAGTACTATCTTTGCGGCTATACCTTGTCGCTGGATCTGCCCGTGGTGAACGCCATCGCTCCCGAGACACATCCGGGTAACAGTCTTGACGGGTTCGTAGCGGTAATCGATCCGGCGGCGCCGCCCCTTCAGGCTCTGATCTACTCCAGCCATGTCACGGGACCTGGGTATCAGGTCGCCTACGGTATCGACGTGGATGGGCGAGGCAACATTTACGTCACCGGCGCCGTGCTCGGAGACGTGTTCGGAGGGATGGGAGCCAAGGCCCCGCCCGATAGCAGCCTGAACGTCTTTCTGCTGGTGTTCCGGCTTGATGATAACGCGGGGCAAGACCAGTTGCGCCGCAACCGCGTCGGCAGAGCCCAGCGCTAGCGCCTGGCGCGCACGCTCGTGTTCGCCGCATCCAGACGCTTCTCGACGCCTGGGCGAAACGAATCTCAGTTCGTATTCCGCGGGCGCTCGTACTTTGCGTTGATGTACTTCTGTGCCTCTTCGAGCGCGCCCTGCGTGTTGTCTTTCGTGCGCTGCGCGAGCTTATACTCGTTCACCGCGCGATCCCGCTGATCGGTGATGTCATAGATCATCCCCAGATTGATGTGCGACCAGACCTCGGTCCACTTGGGCTCCAAATCGCCGGAGAGCGCTTCCCGGAACTCGTTGGCGGCAGCCTGGTAGTTGCCCTGTTTGAAGTAGGCTTCCGCCGTGCGATAGTGCGCCAGCGAGCTGTTGCGTTTCACATCCAGAGCCTTCTTGTACTCGTTAAGCGCTTCGACGTATTCGCTGATTTCCATGAACTGCTCGCCGCGCTTGATGGCGACCGCTACGCGCATATCGTTGTCATAGCGCAGAAGCTGGCCCTTGGGGTCGAGGACAACGGTCTTCGGCTTGCCGAAAGTCTCCACCGCGAAGTCCGTCGAGGTGCCGGACACCTCAATTGTCTTTTCCTCCGGATTGCCCTCAGTATCGATCCGCATCGTCAACGGCATGCGAAACGTATCCAGGTCCTGCGAGACTTTTCCGTTCACGCGGAATCCCTTGGAGGTTCGGAAAATCGTGTATTCCAGCTTGAACTCCGGCGCGCCGCTGGACTCGATCCATTGCAGAAAAAAGTAATTGAGGCTCTGGCCGGAGAGCTCTTCCGCGACCTTCTGAAAGTCGGCCGTGTTGATCGATTTCCAGGCGAAGCGCTCCGGAACGGTTCTCAGCAGCTTCATGAAATTCTCGTCTCCCAGGATCGACCGCAGCATGTTCAGCACCGCCGCCCCTTTGCCGGCCGTGGCCGCCCAGAACTCGGGCGAGTAATCCTCCAGCCGCGCCGACTGAATCAGCGGCGGCTGGTCCACCGTCAGCGCTTCCACGTACGTATCGTGGAGCTGGTCCTGCATCGCCCCCGCGCCGCTGACGTTTTCGGTGTACATCAGCTCGGAGTAGCGCGCCATGCCGTTCTCGATCCACATATGATTCCGCGTCGTAGGCGAAACCAAAGCGCCCCACCATTGACGGGATGCCTGGTTGGCAAGCAGCTTTGTATTCACTTCCGAGCCGATCGCCCGCGGCGAAAGGAACAGGATCCCCGGCGCCGAGTAGCCATTCGGCGTTCCCGCTTCGGTTTCTATCACTGTCAGGCTGCGATTTGGCAGCGGGCCGTAGATGCCGCTCAGGAATTCCATCACGCGTCCGATTTCCTGACCGTACGCGCTGGCCATGTCCTTCTTCTCGCGGAAATACAGCGTCGTGCTGATCCCGCCGTTGGCGATCGTGACCGGATCGCCCTTCACCACGGCAAAGCTGGCCGGAAACGTCGGGCTGGCGATCTGAAACTTGACGGCGATCTTGCCGTCCGCGGCGGAATCCGCCGACTCAAGTCCGCTGGCGATGACTTTGTAATCCGACGGAACCGTCACCTTCAGATCCGCCGTGAAACGATCCGCGGTATAGTCGTTCACCGGGAACCAGCGCGCCGGATACATCAGGTACGCATAGTCAGGATGAATCGCGGCGAATTTGATGCCCCACACCGGGGATTCTTCCGCGCCCGTCAGCTTTCCGCCGTAGACGAAGGTGAGCGTCGCGGGTTTGCCCTTGGTCAGGGTCTCGGCCGGGCTGAGCCGAACCGTCATATCCTGCGCGACGCGCGAGGCAGGCACCTGCCGGCCCATTTCATCGGTGACGCTTTCCAGACTGAGCGCGTTGTTCAGCTCGAAAGACAGACTCGTGGCGTCGTCGATCGGAGTGAAGCGCATTTGCGCTCTGGCGCGAATGGTCTGTGCGGCGGGATCCACTTGCGCATCGATGCTGTAATGATCGACATCAATCCGGGGGCGTTGCGATTGACTCTGCGCCAACGCCATGGCCCACGTCAACACAACCGAAAAAAGCAATTTACCCTGCATGAACTCTGTCTCCGCTGATCGCTCTCTCCACCCAGTCCGCCGCGGTCTCCATAGGATCCCGCTCGCTCCTTAACTGATCCGCTACTCCCGCCAATCCATTCCGCATCGCCTGGCGCGCTTGCGGATCCTCCAGCAATCGCAATGCTTCTGCCGCGATCCCTCCCGCGGTCATCTGATCCTGAATCAATTCCGGGACCACTTGCCGCCCTGCCACCAGGTTCACCATCGTCAAAAACGGCGTTCGAACGCGCCAACGCTGCAAATACCAACTTAACGCGTTTACCCGGTAAAAGGTCACCATCGGCGCGCCGAGCATCGCCCCTTCGATGGTCACGGTCCCGCTCGCCGCCAGCGCCAACTCTGCTTGGGCCAGCGCATCCCAGGTATGCCCTTCGATTACTTGGATGGATGCGGCCCGCACAGGTTCCCACAATCTTGTGTTGTGAAGGCCGAAGCCCGCAGGCAGCGCCAGCGCGAACGTTACCGGAAGCCGTTGCCGGATCCGCTCGGCCGCCTGGATCAAAGTCGGAAGATGCCGGACGGCCTCACCATGCCGGCTGCCGGGAAGAAGCGTCACAATCCGTTCGACTTCCGGCACGCCCAGCTTCGAACAGAACTCGGAGCGCGTGAACTTCGCCTTCGCCAGCCGCGATAACGGATGCCCGATATACACTGCCGGAACGCCCCGCTCGCGGAAAAATGTTTCCTCGAAGGGGAAGATACAGAGAAGCCGATCCAGCGTGGCGCGCATGGTCCTCACCCGCCCCTCCTTCCAGGCCCAGGCCTGCGGAGCCACCAGGTAGACGATGGGGATTCCATGCCGTTTCAGCTTGCGCGCCAGCGGCAGGTGGAAACTGGGAGCGTCGGTGAGGATCGCGACGTCCGGCCGTCCAGCCGCGCAGGCGCGCGCCAGCTTGTTCATCTCACCGAGGATGCGCGGAATGTGCGGGATCACCTCGACGATCCCCACCACGGCGATCGAGCCCTGATCGACCACCGCCCGCACGCCCGCCGCCTGCATTCTGGGGCCTGCGCAGCCGAAAAACTCTGCCTCGGGATGGCGCGCTTTCAAAGCTTCCACCAAAGTCGAAGCGTACAAATCGCCCGAAGCCTCGCCTGCGGAGATGAAGATGCGCACCTGTGACCAGCGTAACGCTTCTCAGGCTGCGCCAGGCCTTATCCCCGCAAATTCACAATGTGGGCGAATCGTCGCCCAGCAGCGCCTTCCGGACAATCTTGATCGGCGGGAACCCCTGCTGCATGAAGCGGTCGTGGAACTCCTCGAGCGAGAAGGACGCGCCCTTCTTCACGCGGTAATCCTCGCGCAGCTTCAGGATTTGCAGCTTGCCGAGCGTGTAGTAAAGATAAGTCGGATCGGACGTGCCGCGCTTGGTCTCGCGCAGCGCCGTCTCGTGCGTCTGGTAACCTTCCTTCTCGAAGAATTCGACTCCCTGATCGAACGTGCGCTTGCCGGTGTGCATCTCGATCCCGACGATGTAGCGGGCGTCCCTCAGCAGCGCGTCCTGCAACTGGCCCAGGCGCATCTTGGGATCGCCGTTGGTATAACCTTCGTCGAGCATCATCTGCTCGCAATAATGCGCCCAACCTTCCGCGTTGGAATTCGCCCCCAACAGCTTGCGGACCCTGGAATCGACGTGCTGCATCCAGAGAAACTGCACGTAGTGGCCTGGATAGGCCTCATGGATCGCCGTGCTGAGAATCGTCCCGCGGTTGAACGCGCCCATGAAGTCGTCCACGCGGTCCTTGGGCCAGTCCTTTTCCGGAAGCGTGACATTGAAGAACGCTTCCTTTGCGACTGTTTCATATGGGCCCGGCGTATCCATCGACGCGAACGTCAGCGCCCGCAGGAACGGCGGAGTTTCCTCGAGAATCGGCGGCACCGGCGAGGGAATTGTGACGATCTTGTGCTGTTCAATGAACCGTTTCAGCCCGCCCAGCGTGTCGCGAAACGCATCGAGCAGTTTATCGGGAGCCGGATGATCCTTTTCCATCTCTTGCAGGATCTGCTGCGGAGTCTTGCTGGAATCGATTCGGGCCGCGGTCTGCGCAAATGCCTGCTGGTTTTTGCGCAGATCGGCATACCCGATTTCCAACAGCCGCTCCAGCGGGAGATCGACCATTTCCTCGTACAGCAGCTTCTTTGCGTACGTGGAGGAACCCAGCCGGAAATCGCCTTGGGAGCGCGGCAGCAGATCGTTTTTCATCCAGTTCTGGTATTCGTTCAGCGCAGCGATCACAGCTTGGTTCGCCGATTGGAACTCGGCCAGCAACTTGGGATCTTGCACCGCCTGGAACGCCAGCGGAACGTCGTTCTCGAAGAACGAGATGTTGCCGGGCATCTGCTCGATGGCGACCTCGGTGAAAATCCGCGGGGGATTCTTCAAGTTCGCGCGCGCCTCGGCCAGCGCTCTGGGCATCTGGCGCTCGCGGGCGATCAGCGACTTCAATCGCACCTCGGCCGGAGCAAACGTGCGGCTCATAAGCACGAACGCGCTATTGGTGATGCCGCTCGAATACGTATCGGGGTTCTTCTCCCAGCCGCGCACCGTTTCGAGTTCCAGAAGCGAGGCGCGGATCGTGCTGAGCACCAGGTCGCGGTCCGGCGACTCAGGCAGTTTGGCGAACTCGCCTTCGAATTTCTTCAGCGCCGCCACGCGCCGCGCGATCCCCGCGCTTGAATAATCCTCGATCTTGTCGTCGTACTTGTGAATCCCCGCTGAGGTCGCGCTGGTGGGGTTGAACGGGAAGTAATACTCGTCAAAGAAACGGTCGTAGACCCCTTGCGCCGAGGCTGCCGTGAGAAGAGTTGCCATAACCATCAGAATCCGCACACTACCAGCCTACAATGGTAGGAAGTGCGTCCCGTATCCGAACAACTGACCTACCTGAAGAAAGGCTTCACCGAGATCATCCGGGAGGAAGATCTGGTCGAGCGTTTACAGCTCGGCCGGCCGCTGCGCGTCAAGGCCGGTTTCGATCCCACCGCGCCCGATCTGCACCTGGGCCACACGGTCCTGCTGCGCAAGATGAAACATTTTCAGGATCTGGGCCACACGGTCATTTTTCTGATCGGCGATATGACGGGCCTCATCGGCGATCCGACCGGACGGAACATCACTCGCCCGCCCATGACCCGCCAGCAGATCGACGAGAACGCCGAAACCTACAAGGCTCAGGTGTTCAAGATCCTCGATCCGGCGAAAACCGAACTGCGCTTCAACAGCGAGTGGCTCGAGCCCCTGAAGTTCGAGGACGTAATCCGGCTCAGCGCCAAGTACACGGTGGCGCGCATCCTGGAGCGCGACGATTTCACCAAGCGTCTGAAAGAGGGCACCGCGATTTCGATGCACGAGCTGCTTTATCCGCTCGCACAGGGCTTTGACTCCGTGGCGCTTCAGTGCGACGTCGAGCTGGGCGGCACCGATCAAAAATTCAACCTGCTGGTCGGCCGCGAATTGCAGCGCGATTTCGGCCAGCCTCCGCAGATCGTGGGGACGATGCCGCTGCTGGTGGGCACTGACGGCGTCGAGAAGATGTCCAAGTCCAAGGGCAACTACATCGGCATCACCGAGCCTCCCAAAGTGATGTTCCGCAAAGTCATGGGCATTAGCGACGAGCTGATGTGGCGCTACTGGGAGCTGCTGACGGATTTGTCGCTCGCCGAGATCGCGGAGCGGAAGAAGTGCGAGCCGATGCAGGTGAAGAAGGAGCTCGCCGCAAGGATCGTTACGGATTTCCATTCCGCGGCCGACGCCCGGCAAGCGGCAGAGGACTTTGCGCGCGAGGTGCAGCAGGGCGCCGAGCCGTCCGATATCGAGACCGTCTCGTTATCGACTCCCGAACGCCTGGCGCAAGCGCTTGTGATGGCAGGCCTCGCGCAGTCGCGGACCCAGGCGGAGCGGCTCATCAAGGAACGCGCCGTAGAGGTGAATGGAGAAGTCTGCACGAATCCGGGACGAACGCTAGGCCAAGGCACATACCCGCTCCGCGTCGGGAAGAAATGGAAACGTGTGGTCATCAAGTGAATGGACGCGAATGAACACGATTGATATTTCCGTTTCTTCGCGTTCCTTTGCGGCTAAAACTGGAAGTAGACGAACGGAACTGCCGTTTCCGTCACGCCGATCAGCTCGACGGAGAACAGCAGCATCGCGATTGCGGCGACGTACGCCCAGGCCGGCCCGCGCACCAGCCGATCGATCCACTCGAACTTCTCTTCCATCAGCGCGACCACCAGAGAAATCGCCAGCAGCACTCCCAGCCAGGCCGGAATCAGAATCCCCTTCCCGTGCCAGGAAAACATCTGCTGGATCACATACACGCTATCGTGCAGCGTCGCGGCACGAAAGAAGACCCACCCCACGCACACCAGCGCGAACGTGATCGCCGCACGGAACGGATACGCCAGCCAGTGCGGCGGCTCCTGAAAATGTTTCCGTCCAAAAACGCGCTCCAGGCCAAGCAGCGCGCCGTGGTATCCGCCCCAGATCACGAAATTCCAGCTCGCGCCGTGCCACAAGCCGCCGAGCAGCATGGTGAGCATCAGGTTGCGGTAGGTCCTCAGCGCGCCATGGCGGTTTCCGCCCAGGGGAATGTACAGATAGTCGCGCAGCCAGCGCGAAAGGGAAATGTGCCAGCGATGCCAGAAATCGGTGATGCTGAACGCCAGGTAGGGACGCCGGAAATTGGCCGGGAAATGAAAGCCCAGCAGCAGCGCCATGCCGATGGCCATGTCGGTGTAGCCCGAAAAATCGAAAAAGATCTGCATGGCGAACGCGCCCACGCCGCTCCAGGCCGCCGGCGCCCCGGGATGCGCCGCCAGGTTCTGGAAGTACGAATCCGCGATCTGCGCAAACTGGTCCGCCAGGGCCGTCTTCTTCGTCAGCCCGAGCAAAATCCACAGCACGCCGCGCAACGTTTCTTCGCTGACCGGCGGAATCCACTTGTAGTAGTTCGTAAAAAACTCGCGCGCACGGACGATCGGACCCGCCACCAGTTGCGGAAAGAACGCGATGAACAATGCGTAGTCCACAGGACTGCGGATGGCCTTTTGCTCTCTGCGATAAACGTCCACCAGGTAGGACATGCTCTGGAACGTGTGAAAGCTGATGCCCAGCGGCAGAATGATTGCGAGCGCAAATGCGTGCGCATCCTTGCCCAAAACCTGCGCCAGCATGCCCGCCAGAAAGTTGAAGTACTTGAAGAATCCGAGGAATCCGAGATTGGCCGCCAGCCCGATCACCAGAAACAGTTTTCGGCGGTGCGGCGATTCCACCCGCTCCATCCAGATCGCGGCTGCATAATCGACGGCCGTTAGCGAAAGCAGCAGCGGAGCGAACCGCCAGTTCCAGCTCATGTAAAAGAAGTAGCTGGCGGCCAGCAGAATCCACCGGCGCGCCCTCTTCGGCGAAGCATAGAACAGCGCCAGCGTCACCAGCAGAAACAGGAAGAACTGGGGCGTGTTGAACAGCATCTGGCGTCAGCGGGGCGGGCCGAGAATCCGGGCCACTTCCTGCGCGATCATCACCGAAAAACGATCCATTCCAGGACCATTCAGGTGAAGCTGGTCGTGGAACAACTCCGGTTTCTCCAGCGAGTCAAAAAAATGCTCGTCGATGAGCGTGATATTCGGATGAGCCGCAAGCTCGCGCACCGAGCTGTGGGGATTGTAGGGCGGCTGATCCGGCCGCACGAATCCGCCTCGCGGCAGCCGCAGAAAAATCAGCCGCGTTGGCGAATCGCGGTAACGATCGTAGATCTTGCCGAGCCAATATTTCATGTACCGGCTCTTTCTCCCGCTTTCCGGAGGCGGCGCAGAGAACAGCCGGCCCTTCAAGCCGTCCACGAGATCGGGATTCGCATTGGGAGGAGCGGCGAGAGTCCTGGCGCGCCAGTCAACCTGAAATCCACTCACGGTATCGGGCGGCCCATGATAGCCGTAAAGCCACCCAAAGGAATCGCGGTGCGCAAGTTGAGCGTAGCGGATCCGGCTGATGGGATGCAGCAGTAAGTCCTCGAAATCGCGCTTATAGACCAAGCCCTTCAACAAAATTCCCCGGGCGGCCCTCCACCGCTTGCTCCAATCGTCATAGGAATGGCTGAATTCCCACAGATCGCCCAAGCGCAAGCGTGCAACAATGTAGCTTAGATCCCTCTCGTTGTCGGCGTCGTCATCCCAGATCTCCGCGTCGTCGTAGCTTTCCACAGCCAGCAGGATCGCGCGATAGGAGCGCGCTGTTGGATCCGTGTCCCGCAGCATGTAGTACCAGGAACGTGGCGAAGCTCCCGGAGTAGCGATGGTTCCGAACGTGTAACCGGTCTCCGCAGTGTGCTCGTTCGCGACGCGCGGGAGCATGATCATGCGGGAATCGCCGATGCCCAGCACCTGGGGGCCATCCTTCGGCCGCTCCCGCTCGTTGCGCAGGACCATCTCTACACGGCCCGTCGACCCGTCAGGACTCAGAATCCAGGGATACAAGCTGGTGTGAAAGACCGCTCCATCCAGCGCGGCGAACGCAGCGAAACTCGCGAGCAGCACGGGTGCGGCGCGCATCCGGGTCTCCTCAATCGACGATGCGGCCGTCGCGCATGGTCACGATGCGGTGGGCGAATGCAGCGGCTTCCGGATTATGGGTGATCATCAGGATCGTTTGCCCCAGGCGTTCATTCAGTCCCTGGAGGACCGACAGCACGATATTGGAGTTTTCCGTATCCAGATTCCCCGTGGGCTCGTCCGCCAGCAGCAGCGCCGGATGATTCACCAGCGCGCGGGCGATCGCGACGCGCTGCTGCTCCCCGCCGGAAAGCGCACGAGGCTTGTGCTTTAACCGGCCGGCGATGCCCAGAAGCTTCAGGATGTCCTCGAATTGCGGATCCCGTTCGTGGCCGTTCTTGCCAGCGATATGCCTGGCGATTTCGATGTTGTCCGCGCCCGTCAGGGTCGGCAGAAGATTGTATTTCTGAAAGACGAACCCCACAGTGGTCTTGCGCAGCTTGGTGCGATCTGCTTCGCTCATCTGGACCAGATCGCGCCCGTCGATCAGCACGGCGCCTGAGGTGGGCGGCGTCAAGCCGCCGAGAATATGGAATAGCGTGGATTTGCCGGACCCGCTCGGACCGACGATGGCGACGAACTCCCCCCGCTCGATTTTGAGATTCACGCCGCGCAGCGCATGGACCTCGACGTCGCCCACGCGGTAGGTCTTGGTCAGGTCGCGGATTTCGATCTCAGTCATACGGCTTAGTCGTAAGCAAGGGCCTCGATCGCATCCTGCCGCGCCGCGCGCAGCCCGGGATACAGCGCCCCGACGATCGAGCCGGCGAGCGCGATTCCGGTTACCGTCAGATACCAATCCGGCACGATCTCCTGCGGCATTTGCGGAGCGAAGATCCGCATCAGCTCGCGCGTTCCGTACGTCATCGCGATCCCCACCACAGTTCCCGTAAGCGCCAGCGCTACCGTCTCGCGCACCAGGATTCCCACAATGTAGCCCGGCGACGCCCCCAGCGCCTTCAGAATGCCAATTTCGCGCGTCCGCTCCAACACCGCCGTGTACATGGAGAGGCACACCACCAGAAAGCCGATCAGCACCGCCACTCCGATCACGACGCGCGTAAACGCTTCGATGTACGGAACGCTGTTCGTATTGAACAGCGAAACGAAGTCCTCGATGGAATCGATTTTGTACGTCGGCAGTTCCTTCTGAAGCTCGTTGATCACCGCGCGTGTGTTCACCGGATCGTCGAGCTTGACGTAAATCGTCGAGATCAGGCCGTGCGCGGAGAAAAGATCCTGCAAATGCGCGATGTCGGCAAACGTCCGGGAAAGTTTGCCTTGTTCCACGATGCCGCACACGCGCCAATTGCCCCCGAAATCGATCCGGCTTCCCGGCTTGAGGTGGTGCTGCTTTGCGAACACTTCGTCCACCAGCAGATCGTCGGGATCGCGGAAAAAGCTGCCCTGGAGCAGTTTCAATCCGCCGCTCATCGCGTTGAATTCCTCCAGGTGGATCCCGGTGATGGAGTTGAAGGAGTCGATGTATTTGACAAACGTGCCGGTGGCCATCGCAACGTGTGGCTGCCTGCGGATCACCTCTACGAGCCCTTCCTTCATGGTCAGCGAAAACGTGAATCCGGAGCTGTCCGGAGGGCGGATGAGAATATCCGCGCCAGTGCCTTTCGACCGCGCGGCCATATCGCCCAGCACGCCCCGGCTCACACCCACCAACGTGAGAATCAGCGTGACTTCCACTCCAATCGCGATCACGCTCAGCAGAGTTCGCACCGGCCGGTGCTTCAGGTTTTCGAAAACCAAACGATGGATCAACGTCTTATCTTACCAGCCAGGCCTGCGAAACGACGGCCAGCGCGGCGATGACCGCTGTTTCCGCGCGCAAGATCAAAGAGCCCAGGGAAACCGGCGTCCAGCCGGCCGCGCTGATGGAGGCTCGCTCTTCTTCGGTCCACCCTCCCTCCGGACCGGTGACGATCGCAACGGTGTCCTCCGCGTGGCGCACCGCCGGCAACGCTTGCAACAGGGGCACGCCTCCGGCTTCATCCAGCGCGTAGCGGCAAGTCGCCGGGCGCGACAAAGCCTCGGCCAGAGGAACCGGCTCGGCGATCTCCGGCAAATGCGCCCGGCGCGATTGCTGGCTCGCTTCCAGCGCAATCCTCCGCCAGCGCTCCAGGCGCTTGCCCGCAGCGCGTTCCAGGCCGCGCTCGCTGCGCGTCGCTTCCACCGGAACGATTTCGGCGGCTCCCAATTCCGTGGCTTTCTCGACGATCCATTCGAAACGGTCGAACTTGATCAGCGAAGCGTATAGGATCAGACGCGCCGAGGGCGGACACGCGGGAAATTTCTCCAGCGCCCGGAACACCACGCTCTCCTTGCGCGCGCTCTCGATCTCGGCCAGGTACACGTTGCGATTGTCGGAGATCTCGTACCGCTGCCCCGGCTCCACCCGCAGCACCCGCGTCAAATGCCGCGCATCTTCACCTGCGAGCCGGGCGAGGCCGTTGCGCACCTCATCCACAAAGAACCGCCGCCGCATTCTGCCTCCTGCCTCCTGACTCCTGTATTCTGCTCTTAATGATCGCCCATCTCCGCGGGACGCTCCTCGAAAAACATCCCAACCTGGTGATCGTCGAAACCGGCGGCGTCGGCTACGAGGTCACGATTCCGGTGTCGGCGTATTCTTCGCTTCCCGAAACCGGCGCGCAGGTCCAGCTCCACATCCACACGCACGTACGGGAAGACGCGCTGGACCTGTTCGGATTCGTCTCAGCCGCCGACAAGGCGCTGTTCGAGAAACTGATCTCGGTGAGCGGCATCGGACCGAAGCTGGCGATCACCGCGCTGGGAGGGCTGACCGCGCCCGATCTGGCCGCAGCGATCCGTGAAGGATCGGTCGAGCAGTTGGTGCGCATTCCGGGCGTCGGAAAGAAAACCGCGGAGCGCATGGTGCTGGAATTGCGCGACAAACTGGATCTGATCCCAGGTGCGGCGCGCGCCGCAGCGGCGGGAGCAAAAAGCGCGTTCAACAGCACCGAAGAAGACGTGATCTCCGCCCTGGCGAACTTCGGGGCCTCGCGAGCGTCCGCGGAAGCCGCCGTCACGAAAGCCCGATCGAGCGCCGAAGGCAACGATTTCGATGGATTGTTCCGGCGCGCACTGAAACTGGTGCGCTGATCCGCAGCCGGACAAGCCCCCCTCCTGCGAGTACACTAGAACTTCATGCGGGAACAGGGCATCGTATCGGCTTCGCTCCGCGAGGAGGAGCGTCAATTCGAGGCCACCCTTCGCCCGCACAAACTGGCCGATTTCGCCGGCCAGGCCCGCGTCAAAGAAAATCTCGCCATCGCCATCGAAGCCGCCCGCAAGCGCGGCGAGGCCATGGATCATGTTCTGCTGTATGGCCCCCCGGGCCTTGGAAAAACCACCCTCGCCGGCATCATCGCCGCCGAGCTGGGCGTGCAGATGCAACAGACTTCCGGGCCGGTTCTCCAGAAGAAGCTCGACCTGGTGGGAATCCTCAGCAACATCCAGGAACGCGAAGTGTTCTTCATCGACGAAATTCACCGGCTGCTGCCCGACGTGGAAGAGATGATCTATTCGGCGCTGGAGGATTTCCGCATGGACATTCTGATCGGCACCGGCCCCGGCGCCCGCACCGTCGCGATGGAGCTGAAGAAATTCACCGCCATCGGCGCGACCACGCGTCAGGGACTGATTAGCGCGCCGCTGCGCGGACGCTTCGGACTGGTGCTGCGCCTGAATCATTATGAGCTGGCGGAGTTGTCGCGCATCGTGACGCGTTCCGCGGGCCTGCTGGAGATTCAGATCGACCAGCCTGGCGCGGAAGAAATCGCGCGCCGCAGCCGCGGCACTCCGCGTATCGCCAACCGGCTCCTCCGCCGCGTCCGGGACTACGCCCAGGTGCGCGCCGCCGGTCACGTCGATGCCGATGTGGCCAGGCGGGCGCTCGACCTCCTCGAAGTCGACCGCTTCGGGCTCGACGAAATCGACCAGAAGATCATGCTCACCGTGCTCGAAAAATACGGCGGCGGACCCGTCGGCCTGAACACCATCGCCGCTTCCATTGATGAGGAGCCGGACACCATCGAGGAAGTCTATGAGCCCTATCTGATCCAGCTCGGATTTCTGGACCGGACCCCGCGCGGCCGTCTGGCCACAGAGCGCGCCTTCGAATACTTCCACGTGCCCCGGCGCCTTCGCGGCGCGCAGAGCACGCTTTTCTAGATGAAAATCGCGTATCTCGGACTAGGGTCGAACCTGGGCGACCGCGCCGCAAATCTCGAATCCGCAATCGGCCGCCTCGCCGGCGAGCGCGTCCGCGTCACCCGCCGCTCTTCCGTATGGGAAACCGCGCCGCGCGACGTCCTCGATCAACCTGTTTTCTTAAACCAGGTGGTGGAGATCGAAACCGACCTCTTTCCCCGCCAATTGTTTCAGCTCATCCAGCGCATCGAACGCGAAATGGGGCGGCAGAAGCGAATCCCGAAAGGTCCCCGCCGGATCGACCTTGACATATTGCTTTACGGCAACGCTATCGTAAAATCCCCGGAGCTGGAAATCCCCCATCCGCGCATGGCCGAGCGCCGCTTCGTCCTCGCCCCGCTCGCGGAACTCGCCCCGGATCTCAGGCATCCCGTCCTCCGGCGAACCGTTCGCGAACTCCTGGCCGAAGTCGCCGGACAAGGCGCCAGCAAACGCGATCAAGCCTGACTCACGCCGGGAGTTTCCGCCGGCCGCTGCGTTACGATCTTCACGCGCGCGATGCGGTTGTGGTCCATCTGCTGCACGCTGAACGTGTGGTTGTCGTGCGTGACGGAATCTCCGGGAGCCGGGATATAACCCAGCCGGAACAGCAGAAATCCGGCCAGCGTTTCGAATCCTGCGTCGCCCGGAAGCTCAATGCCATACTGCGATGCCAGATCGCGAATGCTGGTGCTTCCGTCCACTTCGATCACCGACCCTTTCGCAGCCGGCAAAGGCCTTCGCACGTCGTGCTCGTCTCCGATCTCGCCGAATACCTGCTCCAGTACATCCTCCATCGTGACCAGGCCGGTGATCGTCCCGAATTCGTCCACAACCATCGCGAGATGCGTGTGGTGCTCGCGGAATTCGTCGATGAGTTGGTTCAGCGGCTTCGTCTCCGGCACCACCAGCACCTCGCGGATGTAGCGCCGCAGCCGGAATGGGACTGCGGGCTGCCGGCGATCCGCGGCGTTCTTGCGCTCGCGCCACACACGCACCAGATCCTTGAAGTGCACAAATCCGATGATGTGTTCCGGCTTGCCTTCATATATCGGAATGCGCGAGTATTTGTGCTCCAGCATAATGCGGAGAAGCTCGTCCAGGCTCGCGTCGGCGGGTACCGAGACGATATCGATCCGAGGCGTCATGATCTCGCGCGCGTAGATATCCTTCAGGCCCAGCAGCTTCTGGATCGCGTCCTCCTCGAAGCTTTCCAGATGTCCTGCCCGGCGGCTGGATTCCAGAATGAACCGGAGTTCCTCCGGCGAATGCCCGCCGCCGCCGTGCTCCCGGAGACCGATCGCCCGCGAAAGCCCCGCAGCGCTGCGCTCCACTACAAAAACGAACGGTGCGGAGATCCGGTAAAACACCAGCAGCACCGGCGCGACCAGCAGCGCCAGACGATCCGCCTTGTCGATCGCCAGATTCTTCGGGACGACTTCGCCGGCAACTACGTGGACAAAACTCATCGCCAGGAACGCCAGAGCGAAACTCACGCCGTGCAGCAGCGCCTCGCGCGCAGGCGTCAGCAGCGGCGCAAACATTCCCACGATCACGTTGTAGAGCGTCTCTTCACCGGCCCAGCCCAATCCCAGGCTGGCCAGGGTTACCCCGACCTGTGTGACGCTGAGCAGCCGCTCGGGATGCGCCAAAAGCTCCAGAGCCAAGCGCGCCGAAACGTTACCCTGAGCGGCGATCGCCTTCAGGCGCGAGCGCCGCACCGATACGAGCGCCACTTCGGCCGCAGCGAAAAATCCATTCACCGCGACGATGGCGAGCAGCAGTATGAAGCGGAGCGACATTTTAGATCCGCTACAATCGAAGTTTGTTATTCAACACGCCGCTGTTGCGGACGATCAATCTGAGCATAGCGGTTTTGCTGGTCGTACTCGCGGGCGCCGCGTACTGGCTGGCTTGGCGTCCCCTTCCGCAGACTTCGGGTGAGATCGCTGCGCCTGTTTCCGCCCGGGCGACCGTAGCGCGCGACTCGCTCGGTGTGCCGCACATCTCTGCGGCATCGTGGCAAGACGCACTTTTCCTGCAAGGCTACGTCACCGCGCAGGATCGCATGTGGCAGATGGATGCCCTCCGGCGCCTGGCCGCGGGCGAGCTGGCCGAGATCATCGGCCCGCAGGCGCTTGAGCAGGATCGCGAGTCGCGGCGGCTGCGCCTTGCGCGAATCGCCGAAACTCAGGCCAGGAACCTGACGCCGGAGACACGGGCGATTCTTGCGGCCTACGCGCGCGGCGTCAACTACTATCTCGAAACCAATCGCACACGGTTGCCGCTGGAATTCACTTTGCTGCATTACTCTCCTCGTCCCTGGCGGGTCGAGGATACGCTGCTCGCCGCGCTTCAGATGTTTCGCATGCTGACCACCTCCTGGCCCGAGGAGCTTCGCAAGCTGCACATGCTTCAGAAGGGCGATCCGCAAAAGGTCGCGTTTCTCTATCCCGCCCGCACCGGCACGGAGGTCGCGCCCGGATCGAACGCCTGGGCCATTTCAGGCGCCCACACCGCCAGCGGCAAGCCGATTCTCGCCGGCGATCCGCACCTGGAATGGTCCCTGCCCTCGCCTTGGTACCTGGTCCACCTGAAGGCTGGCGACCTCGATGTGACGGGAGGATCCCTCCCTGGCATTCCCGCCGTGATCCTTGGCCATAACCGCCGGATCGCCTGGAGCATGACCAATCTCGAGTTCGATGTTCAGGATTTGTACAAAGAGCAGATCGAGCCGCAGACCGGGCGCTATCAGTCCGGCGGCCAGATGCGCCAGGCGACGCTCGAGCGTGACTGGATCGGCGTGAAGGGACAGAAGGCGGTGCAGGCGGATTCCTGGCTGACTCCCCACGGACCCATATTTCTGAGCGATGAAGGCCAGAACTACGCCCTCCGATGGACTGCGTCCGAACTAACCAATATCGAGTTTCCATTTCTGGCGCTGGACCGCGCCAGCAATTGGGTCGAGTTCAACCAGGCCTTGCGGCGCTATACAGGTCCCGGCCAAAATTTCGTCTATGCCGACGTGGACGGCAACATCGGATATCACGCGGCGGGTTGGCTGCCGAATCGCCAGGGCTGTCCGGGCGATGTCCCCGCCACCGAGGAATGTGAGTGGTCGGGCGCGATTCCGTTCGATGATCTTCCCCAGGTGTTCAATCCCGAATCCGGTGTCATTGTGTCCGCAAATCAGAATCCGTTTCCCGAGAACTTTCGGTATGCTGTCAACGGAGGATTCGCTCCTCCCTACCGGGCGCGCGCAATCCGCACACGGCTTTCCCAACACGAGAAATGGCGGCCGGAAGAAATGCTCGGGATCCAGAAGGACGTCTACTCCTCTTACTTGTACTTCCTGGCGCAGCAGGCGGTGCAAGCCTGGGACAAACATCCGAATTCGAGTTCCCAGATGCGGGCGGCCGTGGATACGCTGCACAACTGGAACGGACAGACGGAAAAGGGCGCAGCCGCTCCGATGCTGGCCACTCTGCTTGACGCCGAACTCCGCAGGAATACCGCCAAGGCCGCCTCCGCCAGCACGGAAAGCGAATATGCCGCGCGCATGGCGCCCGTGGTGATCGAGCGGTTGCTGCGCGACCGCCCGCCCGGCTGGTTCCGGGATTACGACGAACTGCTGGTGAATTCGCTGGCCTCCGCGGTCGAGGCCGGGCAAAAGATGCAAGGCTCCAACATTTCCGCCTGGGATTACGGGCAATGGATCGAACTCCGGCTGACCCACCCCGTCGCCGGCCAACTGCCCTTGATCGGCCGGTACTTCAACATCGGCCCGGTTCCCATGAGCGGAGCCTCCACCAGCATCAAGCAAACCACGCAGCGCCTGGGCCCATCCCTGCGGATGGTGATCGATCTCGCGAACCTGGATGGATCGCAGGCCAACATCGTGACCGGCGAATCCGGCCACGTACTTTCGAAGCACTACAAAGACCAGTGGGGCGCATACTACGGCGGCGCCAGTTTTCCGATGCAGTTCGATAAGGTCGAGGCCAAAGAAATTCTGGCAGTGAACCCGCAGTAGCCGCCGTGGGGCTCGCGCACTCCTGCGTGCAGCGTCGAGCCTCATCTCGACGCCATTTTCAGCAGAGGCTACAGGTGCTTGCGATCTTTTTCATTTTCCGCGCAATACCACTCAAAAATGTCGGTGTCGGGCTGAAGCCGGAACGTCACCTTGATCGTGAAGGGCTGGCTGTACGTTTTCGGATCGTCAATTGTGATCTGTGCGTCCAGATGCCCGTAGTCGCGCCGCCGAAACCGCTCGGTGACGCGCATATCTTCGCTGTGCGGATGCCCCAGACCGTCCAGCCAGCTCCGGTCGTTAAAACCCCGCGTCTCAATTACGAGAGTGTCGCCGTCCCAGCGGCCCACAGACGATCCCATCCACTGCGGCGACAACTCGCCCGGAAATCCGCGCCCGTCGGTGTAAACCTGCCTTGTGGTTCCGTCGCCTTCCACCAGCATCACAATCAATCCCGGAGTCTGCACGATCTTGGTCGGAAACGGAAGCAGCATCGAAAACGGCACGCCGCCCGGCAGGCAATGCGAGGTCGGGATATCCAGCCCCAGAACTTGGGAACGCTTTGCGATCAGATCGTTGAATTCGGGCCGTAGCGGAGACTCTTCCGGCTTGAAATCGGCAAGAATGTTGAAGAGATATTTCGTGAAATGGCGCGGGTCGTCGCCCGGCACGGCCAAGGCGCCCACGTCTCCGAACAGTCGCGTCAGTTCTTCGAACGGCGTCGGCTCCACCTGCCAGATTCCGGAAAGGTCGGGCTTGCCGTTCACCTTGGGCGCAGGCGCCGACAGATTTACGTGGCCGTCGCGAGTGCGCGGCGCGCCCGGAGTGCGGTAGTGCACCCACTGCGCCTGCATCGACCCAGCCAGGATCACAAAGCTGCACCAAAGTCCGTTAGGCATGGTTTGAGCTTATCTCAGACGCAAGGATGATATGATGCTCCCGATGAAATCCCTGATATTGTTGGCGGCCATCGCAACGGGCCTGTCCGCCCAGACGCTCCAGGAATACAGCTCGGAGACCCGCTTCCAGTTGGATCTGAAAGTTCCCGAAGCCGCGCTTGCGTCGTATCTGCCGAAGGGCTGGACCACCAACATCGCGACTCAGGGCGCGGCCAAGGACTGCAATCTGCGCGCGGTTTTCATTAATCGCGTTTCAATCAACGGCCCAGACGGAAAACCCGTGGGGAAAGGATCGAGCCGCCTGGTGTACCTGGTGGCTCCGGTGAAGGATCCGGGCGGCGCAGCGGTGCAGCTTGTGATCGGCGGTATCACGGAAGATCCGGCCGATGCTCCCGGACCGTTCGGTGTGTATCTGCCGTCGGCCAAGCACGAGTTCAAGAGTTTGCAAGAGAACTTCAGCCTCCAGGCGATCGGAACACAGGATTGGCTGTTCCAAGCATCCACGGGCGAGCACCTGGAATTGCACATCAGTTACACACCCGGCGTCGGCAACAAAACGAATCCGGCGGATACGAAATTCTATTCCGCGAAAAACCCGAGTTTTTTCCAGATCTCGCGCCAGGAACAGGTGCTCGATATCCTGCGCAACGTCACCACCAATCCCCCGGATCGCGTGAAGAGTTTTTCCTTCAAGGGTTCCGGCGGCAGCTTCGCCAAGCTGTTCGACGGGACCGAAAAGGTCCTGAGCTGGGATAATATTTTGTGGATCAACCGGTCCGTGATGGCGCCGTAGAATGCCGGATTACAAAAGGACTTCGCCGGACATGAAGAATGTGTTGTTCGTTCTTGGCATTGCCGCCGCGGGTTTGGCGGCCCAGGATGCCGCCAGAGAGGCCAAAGTGACTCCACTAATGACCAAGGATCTGGCCGGAATCGCCGGCAAGGAAGGCACGATGGTGACAGTGGAATACCCGCCCGGCGGATCCTCGGCCGAGCACCGGCACAACGCACATACGTTCGTGTACATACTCGAAGGATCGGTGGTAATGCAGGTGAAGGGCGGCAGGGAAGTCACGCTCGGTCCTGGCCAGACGTTCTATGAGTCCCCCGAGGACGTCCACACCGTATCGCGGAACGCCAGCAAGACCAAGCCCGCCAAGTTTTTGGTGTTCTTCGTCAAGGATAAGGGGGCTCCGGCGACAGTTCCTGCGCAGTAGAAAGTCGTCGACAACCTCCCGAGCAATGACCGGAAAGCCGAGCGACTTGTTCCCCCAGGGTGTAAACTAACCTCTGGCCCTTGGGGGGCAACTATGAAAACACGATTCTCCTCTCTCCTGAACCTTACCTTCATGCTCGTGCTCCTGGCCGCTGCGGCCGGATTGATGTTCTCCCAAAACGGCGGTCAACAGCCCGCGGCCCAGACACAAGCAAAAGACAAGGAGCCCGCGGCGAAAGGCTTTGGCAAGCAAAAGCCGCCTGAGCGTCCCGGGTCCATGGAAAAAATCATGGTCCACGGCAAATCCCTGGAAGGCAACCTCGAAGGCGATTCGCCGGACCGCGAAGTCATCGTGTACCTGCCGCCGAGCTACACCAAAAATCGCAGCCAGCGCTATCCGGTGCTCTACTTCCTCCACGGCTACGGGGCACACGCCGAAACCTACACGAACGTCATGTGGGTCTCGGATGCGGAAGATAAATTGTCCGCGACCGGAAAATCCAAGGAAATGATCATGGTGTTTCCGGATTCCTATACGAAGTATAACGGCAGCATGTACTCGAACTCGCCGACGACCGGCAACTGGGAAACATTTATCACCGAGGACCTGATCAACTATATCGACAGCCATTACCGCACCATCGCGACGCGCGAAAGCCGCGGCCTCGCCGGGCACTCCATGGGCGGCTACGGAACGCTGCGGATCGGCATGAAATATCCAGAGTTGTACGCGGCCATCTATCCCATGAGCTCCTGCTGCCTCAACACCAATCCGTTCGTCCCGCCGCGGCCGCCTGCCGCCAAACAGGGCGATGCCAAGAAGGGCGATCCCGCCAAGGGCAAGGGGAAGGGCGGCGCATTCGGAAACGTGAATTTCGCGCAGGCCGCAGCCTGGTCTCCAAATCCGGCAAATCCGCCGCAATATTTCGATCTCGCGGTCAAGGACGGGCAGGTGATTCCGGCCATCGCCGCCAAGTGGGTCGCCAACTCCCCGCTGGCCATGGTCGATCAGTACTACGCGAATCTCAAGAAGTACAAAGCCTTCATGATGGACTGCGGCTTACAGGACGGGCTTGAGCCTGCCAATAAGGAACTGGACGAGGAACTGACCAGGCTCGGCGTCCCGCATACGTACCAAACCTACGAAGGCGATCACACCAATCACATCAAGGATCGCTGGGAGCAGAACGTTTTGCCGTTCTTTTCTGAGAACCTCTCGTTCACGCCCCAGAAGAAGAAGTAGGCAGTAGCTTGAACCGCCCGTCGCCTTCTAGGTGATACCGCCGGCCGCGCCATACGATCGTGTTGCCAAAAAACCCGGCGATCCAGAAGCAGAACGCCGCGATATCTTCGATGGGCAGCAGAAACCAGTTTACGCGCACGCGCAGTACGGCCTCCGCAACGGTCCACGCCGCGATCCCCCGGATCGCCAGCGTCATCGGCAGCACGGGCCACCACGCCGGATTCCATACAGTGAGCAGCAGCGCCAGAGGCACAGGCATGGTGAAGATCTGGCCCACGTAGCCGGCCGGACGGGACCGGCGCGTGCTGCGGCTCCAGCGCAGGCGATGCGCGGCATTGTGCCGGAAATCAGCGCTTCCGATGTGATGCTCGATTACATACGACGACAGACCGACTCCATGCCCCGCTTCGGCCGCGAACTTGCCCATCACGAAGTCTTCGGCCAAATAATCCTTCAGCCGGTCGAAGCCGCCGATCGATTCCAGCACTTGCCGCCGCGCCGCGATGGTCGGTCCCACCGCGAAGCGCATCCCTTCGAGCATCTTCGCCACCAGGATGCCCGCGAGAAAATCGGTGTTCATGCCGGTGGCTTCCAGCCGCGACCAGAAACTCGGGCCGGCAACAGCGCGATAGGGACACGTCGCCACGCCCAGCTTCGGATCCTGAAATTCGGCGGCAATCGTCTTGAGCATTGCCCGCGTCACCCGGATATCGCTGTCGCTCATGACCACCAGATCGTTCGCGCTGGCGCGTAGCATCCGGTCCAGGCTGAACACCTTCGCGTTCGGATACGGCGGCTCTCCGGTGATCAGCAGCCGCGAAGGAATCTTCGGATACTCTGCGCGCAGTTTTTCCACGATCGGTACCGCGGGATCGTGCGCCTCGCGAACGGCAAACAGGATTTCGAACGACGGATAATCCTGTTCAAAGAACGTCCGGAGATTCGATTCTAGATCCGCGTCCAGTCCGGAAAGCGGTTTGAGAATGCTGACCGGCTCCGCGGTTTTCAACTCCGGCGGCCCGACCGCAAGATAACGCAGCGCCGCGATTACGGTAAGCCCCGCGTAAACCAGCGAACCGGCCAACAGCAGCCCCAGCAGCAGAGTGATCGCCATTACTCAGGCGGAGCGGACGTCGGTCAGTGAAAAATCGGTGCCGGTGTAGAGCAGGGGCAACCCGCTGACAACAGCTACGGCATAGGACATACAGTCGCCGAAATTCAGTCCGGCCGGATGACGACCCTTGCCAAAGCGCATGAAGGCAGTCGTGGCCGCTTCATAGTGCTCCTCCGTGAATGGAACAATCGTCGCGCGCATCTGACGGAGACCGTGGCTCAGCGCAAGCCGCGCGTCTGCCTTCGAGCGGCTGCTTATCACCAGAGCCGTTTCGAACACCGTCGGCGCTCCAATGAGCACCGTTTTGGCTTCATCGACCTTCTGAAAGAGTTCCCGGAAGCCTGGCGCTTCCGTGTGGATGGCAATCAGTGCAGACGTATCCAGAACCATCTTCTACTCAGGATAACCATGCGGCCCGATTCCGAGAATTTCTTCGCGTTCCTGCTTGGGGATGCGCTTCCCTCTGAGCTCCGGCGGAATGAGGGGCCACACCTCCCGCTGAAAATATTCGATCATCTCGCGGACTCTGTCTTCCGAGGAACGCCCTTTTCGAAAAGAGAGCCTTGCCTTGCGCTCTTCCAGCGCCTGCCGGATCGCCTCCGTCTTGGTCTCGCGCGCCATCTCCGCGACCTCGGCTGCCAGCCGCTCTACCTCCGGATTCTTGATGTTCAGCGCCATGGTACCCGATACACCAAAATTCTACCATTTACACCATGCATCTGCGATGGCCCGAGTGCGTTACCCTAAAGTCCTGTGCCTCTGCTACATGCAATCATTCTCGGAATTATTCAGGGCTTGACTGAGTTCCTTCCCGTGAGCAGTTCCGCCCACCTGGCGTTAATCCCCTGGCTGCTCGGCTGGAGCGACCAGGGTCTGAGCTTCGATATCGCCTTGCACGTCGGAACCGTTTTGGCCGTAATCGGATATTTCTTCCGCGACTGGGTCCAAATCCTTGCCCAGGGCTTCGGCTTGAACTTCGGATCCGATCCGGCCATGAAACGCAACCCCCGGCTATTGTGGCTGCTGGTCCTCGGCTCGGTCCCCGCAGGAATCGCGGGGCTCCTGGTAAAGGATCTCGCCGAAAACGTCTGGCGGAACAACCAGTATCTGATCGGGGCCATGCTGATCTTGGTGGGGTTGTTCCTGTGGTGGGCCGACCACCAGGGCGCGCGCGACAAGGATCTCGGAAAAGTAAGTGTCGCCGATTCGCTGACCATCGGCGCAGGCCAGGCGCTGGCCCTGATCCCCGGAGTTTCTCGCAGCGGCATCACGATCTCCGCGGGCCTGCTGCGGAATCTCGACCGCTCAGCCGCCGCGCGGTTCTCATTCCTGCTGGCGACTCCCGCCATCGCCGGCGCAGCGGCCAAAGACGCATGGGACCTGATGCGCCACGGCGGCGGATTCGCCGGGATTCCGCCCGATATGCGAACCGCGCTGGCGGCAGGGGTGGTCGCCAGCGCGATCTCCGGGGCGCTCACGATCCAGTTTTTCCTTGGCTACCTGCGCAGGCAACCTTTGACTGTCTTCGTGTGGTATCGCGTGATCTTTGGCATAATAGTAATCGCTCTGGCCACATTCTTCCGCTACCACGGAGGATGAGATTTCTAGGACCTACCCGCCACGCACGGCTCAATGAAGCCGGCGCGGTGGTGTTGCTGATCGCGGGGCTGTTCCTTTTCTTCAGCCTGATTTCCTACTACCCTCTCGACTCTTCGTGGAATACTGCGAGTTCCGCGGGGAAGCCCGTGAACCTGACCGGGTTGGTCGGCGCGGCGATCTCCGATCTGCTGCTCCAGGGCTTCGGCCTGGGCGCCTATGTCTTCCCGATCCTGATCTTGCTGCTGAGCTGGCAATGGCTTCGCGGCTCTGCAATCCACGCTCCCTGGGCTCGGGTCACCGGCGGACTCGCCTGGGTATTCGCTACTTGCACGGCTCTCGGATTCTTTCAGAACTGGCATCCCATCGCCGGAACCATCCCTGCTGGCGGATTGATCGGGTTGCTGACCGCCGAATACGCCGTCTCTCGAATGAACCTCGTGGGAGCGGCGCTGGCGACCGGAGCCGTGTGGATTCTGTCGCTCTATCTGATTTCGACATTCGAAATGTCGCGTTTGCCGGTCTGGTTCGGAACTCCCATCCGGCTCGCGGTGGCAGCGGCGGCCCGGTTGTCCGCATGGCGGGCGCAGTGGATCGAGCGGCCCCGCCAGCGCGCTCAGCAGAAGGCAGCCGCAAGGGCGGCCTCCGAGCAAGCCGCAGCGGATCAAATCGCTCAGCAGGCGATCCTGGCAGAGTCCGCGCCCGAGCCAACTCCTGTTGAGGAGGTGCGGATTGTCGATCCGCTGAAGCCGGTCGCGGCGGCAGCGGCCGCGGCGGCTGCAAAACCTCTTCCCCGCCCCGCGCCCGAGCCGATTGCAGCGTTCGAAGATATCCCGATCCGCAGCCTGGAGCCGACCCCCGAGCCCGTTCCGCGCGGATCGACGTTTGTCGAGACCTCGTCCCCCGAGCCTCCCGCTCCGGAACCGGCGCCTCCGGCGCCGCGCCGGGAACTGCCGCCCGCGAAACCGCGTTTCGTGTTCCGCCTGCCTTCGACAGATCTTCTTCAGGAGCCTGTCGGGCGATCCGCTTGGGATTCCCAGGAACTGAAGGACACCGCCGCGCAGATCAAGTCCAAGTTCGAGGAATTCAATGTTCACGGTTCCGTGGTCCAGATCAATCCCGGACCGGTGGTGACCACGTTCGAATTCAAACCCGAAGCGGGTGTGAAATATTCGCGCATCACTACGTTGACCGAGGATCTTTGCCTGGGCTTGCAGGCCGAATCCATACTGATCGAGCGCATCCCCGGAAAGCCCACTGTCGGCATCGAAGTTCCGAACACCAAGCGGGAAACCATCAGCCTGCGCCAGATTCTGGAATCGGAGGAATTTTTGAACTCCGCTTCCATGCTGACGGTGGCTCTCGGCAAGGACATCAACGGACGCATCAAAGTGGCGGCGCTCGAATCCATGCCGCACCTGCTGATCGCCGGCTCCACCGGATCGGGCAAAAGCGTGATGCTGAACTCGCTGATCATGTCCATCCTGTACAAGGCCACGCCGCACCAGGTTCGCATGATCATGGTGGATCCCAAGCGCCTGGAATTCGGGCCGTACGAGGGCATTCCGCACCTGCTGACTCCCGTGATCACCGATGCGCGCAAGGCCACCATCGCCCTGCGCAATGCGGTGCTTGAGATGGAGCGCCGCCTGAAGCTGCTCGCGGCGCAGGGCGTGCGCAATATCGAGCAGTATAACCGCAAGGTCCGGCAACTGGAAGCGCAGCCGCGCAACCTGTTCGAGCAGGAAATGGAGCAGGAGGACCTGGAACAGCTTCCTTACGTTCTGATCGTGATCGACGAGCTCGCGGACCTGATGATGCTGGAGCGAGCCAATGTGGAAGAAAGCGTCACGCGGCTCGCCCAGATGGCGCGCGCGGTCGGCATGCACCTGGTTCTGGCGACGCAGCGGCCGAGCGTGGACGTGATCACCGGCCTGATCAAGGCGAATTTCCCGTCGCGGATCAGCTTCCGCGTCGCCACGCGGGTCGATTCGCGAACCGTGCTGGACGTGATGGGCGCCGAGCATCTGCTGGGCAAGGGCGACATGCTGTATCTGCCGCCGGGCTCCTCCCGCCTGATCCGCGTGCACGGATCCTTCGTGAGCGAAGCCGAAACGAGCCGCGTGGTCGAGTTCTGGAAGGCGCAGGCGCAGCCAGAATATGACCAGACCTTCCTGATCGCGCCTCCTTCCGATGAGGAAGACGCCGAGCCCGAAGAAATCGACGGCCCCGAAGATCCGCTGTATCAGGAAGCCGTCAAGGTGGTCTGCGAAATGGGTAAAGCGTCCACGTCAACCCTGCAACGAAGGCTGCGCCTGGGCTACGGCCGCGCCGCGCGGATTCTGGATATGATGCAGCGCGATGGCATCATCGGGCCGCCGGACGGCAGCCGCCCGCGCGACGTGCTGAAGCGCCCGGACTGGCTGGAGGAAATCGAGAATCAAATCAGGTAGCTTTGCCGCGCAACGCTGCGGCCATGGCTGGATCCGCGCGGACGTTCTCGTGCCTGTGCCACTCCGGCTCTACCTTCGCGCCGGCAGCGACTAAGGAAGCCACAACTTCGGGATAGCGGCTGCGCTCAGACTCGGGCGGAGGATCGGCCCAGCCATAGAGCGCCCAGCCCAGCGGAGTGCCGCCGAAGTTTTCGTCCCGGACGTCGATCGGAGCGCTTCGGTTCAGGAGCAGCTTGACAATATCTGCATGCGCGTTGAAGGCGGCCCAGTGCAGACCCGTGCACCCGCGATTGGTGGCAACACCGAGCCCGCTTTCGAGCAGGAATTCGGCTACTTCAGCGTGGCCGTATTCGCAGGCCCAGAGGAAGCCGTCTTCCATTTGCGCCACGGTCGCGCCTGCCTTCAACGTTCCGTTTGCATCGAAGAAACTCTTGACGATATCGAGATGCCCGACGCCTGCCGCGCCCTCCAGATCCAGTCGCGCCCCGCGGCTCGCAAGAAACTCGGCCGCAAACCCGCGGCCGTTATGAAGCGCGGCGATGAGCGGATTCCATCCGCCCGGCAATCCGTCCGGCGACGCCCCAGCCTGGAGCAACGTATCGAGGAGCGCAATCTGCACTCCCGCCCGCGCGGGATGTACGCTGGTCGCTACCAATCCCAGCGCGGTTCCGCGCCCGCCGTAATCTCCATTGTCGGCGTCTACCTCTGCGCCGGCACTCAACAGGATACTGGCGATTTCCACGGCCTTCTTGGGCGTCTTCTGGCGAAAATCCTCAACGCCGTTGGCGCCGACGTAGTGAAGCAGCGTCGACTGATGCGCGCGCGTCGAGCGCGCTCGGATCAGACTCGGATCTTCGCGCAACAACCGCGTGAGGGTCGCAACATCACCCTCGACAACCGCATCCGCCGCGGCCTCGAAGTTGGAGACGGGAGAATTCTGCCGGACAATCGCCTCGATGTGCTTCTTGAACTTCGGCCAGCTTTCAAACGCGTGCTCGCGCGCGACTACAAACTGCGCGCCGGCCAGAGATATTTCTCCGGGCTTAAGTTTGAGCCGTTCGAAGCGCCGGATCGCTTCGGCATCGCCGGACTTGCAGGACTTCAAGAGATCCTTCGCCTGCTTTTTGTATTGGTCCAGGCGGGGATGGGCGGGTAGTTCTTTGGCGTCCATTACGACCTTCCTTTCGTTACTGGGTCATCGACCCGGCCTGGAGTCCGCTCAAGTCAGGCAGAAAGAAGGTTCGTAACCTTCGGCGTTGTGCTGCAAGGTGGGCACGGCCCTTTCCGCGGACAGGATGCGCCCTGGCGCGCTACCGACAATCTAACCCGATCCAACAAGGGAGTCAATTCGCGAGCGGCGGACGGGGATGGGATAATGATTCCCAAGACATGAAGATCGCCCAACTGTTCCGAGTCGTTCTTGTATGCGCCGGCATGCTGGCAGTCGCGGAGGGAGCCTCGACGCCGCGCCCGCTGGCGGACGTCACCGTGCCGCTGGCAAACGGGAAGAGCATCCGTATGAGCCAATACAAGGGCAAAGTCATGGTGGTCGCGCTCATTTCAAGCACGTGCGAGCACTGCCTGACTTCGATGGATTTGCTCAGCAAACTCCAGAGGGAGTATGGGCCGCAAGGCTTCCAGGTGGTCGCCGTCGCTGCCGACGACAATGCGGCCAAAATGGTGGGGCCGCTCACGCGGGTCCGCGATATCGCCTATCCGCTCGGCTATCTGGATCGGAACACGACCATGCAGCTTTGCGACTTCAAACCTATCGATCACCCCTTCGTTCCCATGTACCTGTTCGTGGACAAAAAAGGCACAGTGCGCTTTCAATACAACGGCGACGACAACTTTTTCAAGGCAGAAGAGAAAAATACGCGCATTCTGGTGGAAGCCCTGTTGAAGCAGTAGCCGTCATAGCTCGAACTTGATCCCCTGCGCGAGCGGCAATTCCCCCGACCAGTTCACCGTCACGGTCTGCCGCCGCATGTAGGCCTTCCAGGCGTCGCTGCCCGATTCCCGGCCTCCGCCGGTGTCTTTCTCGCCTCCGAACGCGCCGCCGATTTCCGCGCCGCTGGTCCCGATGTTCACGTTCGCGATGCCGCAGTCGCTGCCCCGCGCGCTCAGAAAGGTCTCCGCGTAGATCAGATTGCTGGTAAAAATTGCGGACGAGAGCCCTTGCGGAACGTCGTTGTGCCAAGCGATGGCCTGATGCAGGGTGTCGCATTCGATCACATAGAGAACCGGCGCGAACAGCTCTTCTTTGAGCATCGGCATCCCGGGGGGCGCTTGCACGATCGCCGGCTCGACGAAGCATCCATGTAAGCGTTTCCCGCCCACCAGAAGTTTTCCGCCCTGCGCCTGTACTCTTTCGAGTCCGCGCATCATGTTGCCGACGGCATCGGAATCGATTAAGGGTCCCATGAGCGTGCCTGGCTCCGACGGATCGCCGATGCGGACCTGCTTGTAGGCGGCAATCAATTTCTCTGTGATTTGTTGCGAAATTGCCCTGTGCAGGAACAGTCTTCGGATCGACGTGCAGCGCTGCCCCGCGGTACCGACGGCTCCGAACAGCACCGCACGAACCACCAGATCGGGGTCGGCATCTTCCGTCACAATCACGGCGTTGTTGCCGCCCAACTCCAGCAGGCTACGGCCAAGCCTGGCGGCGACGACTTGGGCGACGTGCCGCCCCATGCGCGTGGATCCGGTGGCGCTGATCAGCGGAATGCGGGGATCGCCGATCAAGCGCTCGCCCACGATATCATCCTTGCCAATAACCAGGTGGAGGACGCCTTTCCAGCCGTGGCGCTCCAGAACCCGATCGACGATCTTCTGAACGGCAACCGCACACAGAGGAGTCTTGAGCGAGGGCTTCCACACGACCGTGTCGCCGCACACCATCGCGATCAGCGCGTTCCAGCTCCACACCGCTACCGGAAAGTTGAATGCGCTGATGACGCCCACGACACCCAACGGATGCCACTGCTCATACATACGGTGGCCGGGCCGCTCGCTGTGCATCGAGAGTCCATAGAGCTGCCGCGAGAGGCCGCAGGCGAAATCGGCGATATCGATCATCTCCTGTACCTCGCCCTGCCCTTCGGCGATGATCTTGCCGGCTTCAAGCGTGACCATCTTGCCGAGATCCGCTTTGGCTTTGCGCAGCTCGTCTCCGATCTCGCGCACGATCTGCCCGCGCTGCGGCGCCGGCAGCATCCGCCAGCGCTCAAAAACTGCATGCGCCCGCGCTACGATCCTGTCGCACTCTTCCGCAGATGCCAAGGGAACCCGCCCCAGTTCGGCGCCGGTTGCGGGATTGTAGGAGACGACCTCATTGCCTTCGATGCGTCCGCTCATACTGCCAGTCTGGCAAACCCGCGTGACCATTGCGCGTCGTGGTTTCGTTGGGAGCTCCCGCACCAGTTTGTAACCCTTCTGGAAGGGAACGCCCATTTCCCTGGGGCGCTGCCGGGCTCACCGCACTAGGCGAAGACCGGGAGGTTGCCATGGATTCTCCGGCCTCTATCTCAGCCACGGTTCGAGCCGCGGCCATCGCGATCCGGTCCCCGGTGAGCGGCCGGACTCTTCGGTTACAGACTATTGCCTAGCGGCGTTGGAGTGATGACGCCTAGATTGTAACCTATTGAAGTGGAACTAGATAGATTTATAATGGCGGTCGTCAATCGCTTTAAAGGCAGAATCTGCCATAATAGGAAGAGAATGCCTCTCAACATCAAGAGTCAAAGGGCGGACCAGCTTGCTCGCGAATTGGCACGGCGAACTGGAAAATCGATAACCGAAGCGATAATCACGTCCCTTGAACAGAGTCTGGCCCGGGAAGGTGCCAGAAAAAGGTCGCGAACCCTGATGGAGGATCTGAAAGAAATCAGCCGCCGCTGTTCCCAACTTCCCGACCGGGACACGCGAACGCCCGAAGAAATCATCGGCTTCGACGAGATCGGAATACCGCGCTAGAGATGGTGATCGATTCCTCGGCGTTACTTGCCATCCTGCTCGGCGAGCCTGATGCCGATGCGATGATTGCGGCACTCAGTGCGGACTCTCAGCGGCTGCTTTGCTCCGCGCACTTGCTTGAGACAGCAATTGTGGTGGAAGCGCGCAAAGGTCCAACGGGCGGCCGGGAACTAGATCTCCTTCTACACCGCGCGCAGATTCAGATCGTCAACTTGACGGCAGAGGTCGCCGAACTTGCGCGAGATGCCTGGCGGCGTTGGGGCAAAGGCAACCATGCCGCCGGACTGAACTACTGCGACTGCTGCGCGTACGCGGTATCGCAGCAATTGGGCGAACCGCTATTATTCAAGGGTGGAGACTTCGCGAAGACCGATGTTCAGAGGGTTCTCTGATCAAGGACCTTGTGGTCACTGGCCGACAAAGTGTTTCGAGTCGCGCTCGTTTTCCTTGCACACCAACTCCAGCAAGTCGGTATCGGGCATGAGCGCCTGGCTTTGGGTGTAGGTGAGAGCTCGCCGATAGGCTTTCGGATCGTCGATCGTGATCTGAATATCCATATGCCCAAAATCGCGCCGGCGGAAGCGCTCCACAACTCGCAACGCGTCGGAATGCGGGTGGCCGAAGGCGTCCAGCCAACCGCGGTCATTGAATCCGCGCGTCTCCACCACCAGGATCTGCCCCTCCCATTTCCCTACCGAGTACCCTCTCCAGGATGGCTGCGGATCCTCGGGCAGCGCTCTCCCATCGAGGAAAATTTGCCGGAAGCTCGCATCTCCCTCCTGAAGGATTGCAACCAGGCTTTGCGTTTGAACAATCTTCATCGGGACTCCGTCCGCATCGGTCCGAGGCACGCCGAGCGGCAAGCAACGGCTGATCGGGTCGTCCTTCTGAAAGTATGCCTTTCGCCGCTCGTAAAGCTTCGCCGCCCAGGGCTGAAACGGCACATCCGCGGGGGCCATGTCCCGAGTAATATCGAGGAAGTACTTCGGCAATGCGTCGCCGTTGGTTCCCTGCGGCGCATCGCCGGACGCGCTCTCTCCCTGCCAAACCCCGGATAAATCCGGCTTCCCATCCGGCGTGCGCGGAGCGCGAGCCTTCAGGTTTGGTTTGCCGTCCTTGGTTCGGGGAATGCCCGGGGTGGGATAATTCGTCCACTGCCCTGCCGCCGAAACCGCGAGCATTGCTCCCAGGGCGATCAAGGCGCCGGGGCGCATGTTACTCGGCCGCCGATTTCCGGTCGACGAGATCGCGAACCTCGGCGAGGAACACGTCCAACGGCTTGGCGCCCTGGTCGCCGTGCTTGCGATGCCGCACCGCTATAGCGCCCGATTCCGCCTCGCGGTCGCCGACCACGAGCATATAGGGCACCTTCTGCAACTGCGCCTCGCGAATCTTGAGATTGACCTTCTCTTTGCGATCGTCGAGATGCACGCGCAAGCCCGCGTGTTCGAGTTTCGCGTGAACTTTCCGCGCGTATTCGAGCTGGCGGTCCGTAATCGGCATCACCACGGCCTGCACCGGCGCGAGCCACAGCGGAAACGCACCTGCGTAGTGTTCGATCAAGGTGCCGAAGAAGCGCTCCACGCTGCCGTACAGGGCGCGATGCACCATGAGCGGCTGGTGCTTCTTGCCATCTTCGGCGACGTATTCGAGGCCGAACCGCCGGGGCAGCGTGAAATCGAACTGCACGGTGGAAAGCTGCCACTTACGCCCGAGCGCGTCGAGCAATTTCACGTCGATCTTCGGCCCATAGAAGGCGGCTTCGTCCGGGATCACGGGCGCCTTCATATTCAGACGCTCTACAGCTTTCTTGAGCGAGCCCTCGGCCAGCGCCCACTGATCCGCGGTGCCGTCGTACTTGCCACTCGCTCCTCCGTCCCAGGTGGAAATCTCGGCATCATACTGTTCGAATCCGAAAGTCTTCAACACGTCGAGCGCGAATTCCAGGCAGTTCACCACTTCGTCTTCGATCTGATCCGGGGTGCAGAAGATGTGCGCGTCGTCCTGCGTGAAGCCGCGCACGCGCAGCAGTCCGTGCATGGTGCCGCTGCGCTCGTAACGATACACGGTACCAAGCTCGCCGAGCCGCACCGGCAGTTCGCGATAGCTGCGGAGCTTGTCGCGATAGATGAGGATGTGGCCGGGACAGTTCATGGGCTTCAGACGATATTCGGCATCATCCAGTTCCATGCCGGCGAACATGTTGTCCTTATAGTGGCTCAGGTGGCCCGACGTCTCCCATAACTGCGCGCGCATGACGTGCGGCGTATAGACCAGCGAGTAGCCGCGCTTCAGGTACTGATCGCGCATCCAGTCCTCGATCAGCTTGCGCACGATCCCGCCTTTGGGATGGTAGAAAATCAGCCCCGGTCCGGCCAGATCCTGGATGCTGAACAGATCGAGCTCCTGGCCGAGCTTGCGATGATCGCGTTTCTTGGCCTCTTCGAGCTTGGCCAGATACTCGTCGAGCTCTCTCTTGCTGAAGAACGCCGTGCCATAGATGCGCTGGAGCTGCTGGTTATGCTCGTCGCCCTTCCAGTAGGCGCCGGCGATCGAGAGCAGCTTGAACGCCTTGATCTTCTTGGTGGACGGCACATGCGGGCCGCGGCAGAAGTCGATGAAGTGGGGGCCGAGCGTGTATTCGGAGAAAACGTCGCCCGCGCGCTCGGTGATCAGCTCGATTTTCATGGGCTGATCGGCGTAGAGCTTCAGGCCTTCGGCCTTGGGGGTATATTTGCGCTCATAGGGAAGATCGCGCGCCTGGATCTCCCACATGCGTTTTTCAATTTTCTCGAGGTCCTCCGGCGTGAACGGCGTGGCGCGCTGGAAATCGTAATAGAAGCCGGTTTCGATGGGCGGTCCGATTCCCAGCTTGGTTTCCGGAAACAGTTCCAGCACGGCCGCAGCCAGCAGGTGCGCCGTGGAGTGCCGGTAAACTTCGAGCGCTTCGGGGCTCTTCGTGGTCAGGATCTCCAGCTTGGCGTTGCCCTCCAGCGGCCGGTTCAGGTCCCACAGATTCCCGTCGACCCGGGCGACAATGGCGTCGTCGGCCAGCCGGGGGCTGATCGAGCGGGCCACATCCATCGGCCGGGTTCCTACCGGAACGCTCTGAACACTGCCGTCCGGAAGAGTGACCTGTATATTTTCCATGGGTATTTTTCAGGTTAGCAAAAGCGCGATTTCCTGGAACAAAATCGTGCGGGCGGCCGCTTGTTATAGTAGAGAGGAGGTTTCATCCCCTGTGACGTCCACCACGAGTATCCCTGCCGGGTTCGATGAATCCGCCCTGGTGGCGCAGGCCAAAGCCGGGGATCAGAACGCCTTCGCCGAGCTTGTAAATCATTATGAACGCAAGATTTACCGGCTAGCTAAGAACATCACCCGCAACGACGAAGATGCCGAGGACGTCCTTCAGGAAGCCTTCCTCAAGGCTTATTCGCACCTGGACAACTTCAAGGGCGATTCCAAGTTTTACACCTGGATCGTGCGGATTGCGGTCAACGAGGCCCTCATGCGCCTCCGGAAGCGCAAAACCGACCGGAGCGTGCCCCTGGACGAGCCCATGGAAGTGGGCGAAGAGACTGTCAACCGGGAAATCGCCGTCTGGGAAGACAATCCCGAACAGCGATATTCTAGGGAAGAATGGCGCCAGATTCTGGACGAGGCGATCGACAGCCTGAAGCCCGATTTTCGCACCGTTTTCGTCCTGCGCGACATCGAAGAACTGAGTACCGAGGAGACTGCGGAGGCCCTCGGAATTTCCGTTCCAGCCGTCAAGAGCAGGCTCCTGCGAGCCCGCCTGACATTGCGGGAGAAGTTGACCCGCCAGTTCAAACGGAAAGGGGAAGACTTGCTTGGTTACCTGTAAACAGTTTCTTCAGGAATTGAACGACTACCTCGATGAGACGGTAGATCCGGAGACGAAGAAGCACTGGCAGGAGCATGTGAATGCCTGCCCCAACTGCTTCGTGATTGTAGACACTACAAAGAAGACCTTGCAGGTTTACAAGGGCGTAGAGCCGCAGACGCTCCCGGATGACGTAAGAACGCGACTATGGCAAGCCCTGGAAAAGAAGATGGCAGCCAAGAAGCAAACTCAAGTCTGAATCCCTCCCTCCTCCCTTCCCGCCGGACAAATTCCCCTCCAGAACGGACACTTCCCGCACTGCTCTCCGACCTTCAAAGGAAACTCCAGCCGATCCTGGGCCTCTCGTAAGTGCCGGACCGCTTCTCGCGCCGCGGCCAGGTCCGCGTTCGCCAGGCTGATGTCGATGCTCCGGTTCGAGCGCAGATAGTAGAGAACAGCCCGGTCCGGAAGTCTTCCGGCGTAATTTTCCAGCGCCAGAGCGTATAAACGCAGTTGCAGAGCATAGGCGGGAGCGGAGGACTCGTCGCGGTCAGTCTTGTAATCGACCAGAATCAGCTCGCCGTTCTCTTCAAACCACAGATCGATCTGGCCCCGGAGAATGACGTCGTCGATTTCGAGCAGGAAGTCGAACTCACGTTCGACACGCTGGGCGGACTCGGCGCGTTTTCCGAGATCGCTCGCGCGAAATCGCTCGATCAGTCCGGCGGCTTCGGAGGAGTCCACCATTTCGCCGGCGAGGCCCCGATGTACTTCAAGCCCCAGATCGAGGGCTCCCGTGCCAGGACGATCAGGCTGCGGCTCCAGCCCCAAATACCGGCTGAGGAAGTATCTTCGCGGGCACGCCTGAAACAAGGCGATTGAGGTGACCGCCGCCGCGGAGTCGTACTGTCCGGACACTTCAGGAGCATCGAGAACTTCTTCGAGTTCGAAGGCGGCCAGGGATCGAGAAGGCTCCGGCGCGGGCGGCTCGGGAGCTTCCGGCACGGCCAGTTCGGCAAGCTTTTGCCAGGACGATGGCCGCTTCCGCTCGGCGTACGACAAAATCAGGCGATCCTGCGCGCGAGTCATCGCAACGTACAACAGCCGGTTCTCTTCGGCTTCTTCCTGAAGCTGCATCCGCTCGACCAGGGCCTGATGGGTGAGATCGGACTGGCCTTGCCCGCTCACTGGATTCCGCCACCTCGCTCCCAGGCCGCAATCGCGCGACACGACGATCACGGGCTTTCGCCGATCCGGACCGCGATGCAGAGCGCTGACGAAGACCACCGGAAACTCCAGGCCTTTCGCCGCATGAATGGTCATCATCCGAACCACGTCGCCCGCTTCCGGCGGCGGCGCTTCGGCCACGCTCTGCGTCCAGCGCAGCGCTTCCAAATCTTCCAACAATTCGGCCAGCGGCCGGGGACGATCGCGGAACTCGCGCCGGAGCCAGCCGAGCAGTTTATCGACATTGGCGCGCGAGCGCTCGTGCAGACTGCGGCCGTAGCCGGACGCATCGAGGGCCCTCGCGATTAACCGGTCGGGCGGAAGAAATCCCGCAAGCTGCCGGATCCGGCCGAAACGGCTTTCGAACTCCGTTCGCCAGCTCTCCCGGCCAATCCGATAAATTTCCGGATCGCTCAAGCCCCCCAGAGGACCTCGCAGAACGCCCACCAGGGCGATTTCATCGAGCGGGTTCACCAGCGCCGCAAGAAAATTCAACAAATCGCGAGTCTCGCGCGCTTCAAGAAACGTGCGGCCCCCTGTGAGCAGGAACGGAATGGCGAAGCGATCGAAGGCCCGCTCAAAGGGTCCCGTCGAAGGGAGCGTGCGCACCAGGACCGCGATGTCTTTGAACTGGAATTCGCGGCCATCTACAAACTGGCGGATCCGAGCGGCCACCAACGCGGCTTCGGCTTCGGCTGCGCCTTCGGAGGTCTCGCCGCGGCCCACCAGCCTCTCGACTACAGGGCCAGCGGCCGGAGCAAATGCCGCACGCGCCTCCAACACCCTGGGCTCGATTCCAGGCTGGCCCGCGAGCATGCGGGAAACGGCCGCCAGAATTTCCGGGCGGCTGCGATGGTTTTCCTTCAGTTCGTCGATTTCGCCCCCGCTTGAGCGCAGCTCTTCGCGATATTCCGAAAACACCGCAGGATCGGCATAGCGGAAGCCGTAAATCGATTGATTGATGTCTCCCACGCCGAAGAACCGCGTGCGAAGGAGATTGATCAGGCGCCATTGCAGGCGATTGGTGTCCTGCAATTCGTCCATAAGAATCTGCTCGAAACGCGCGGAGACCCGGCGCCGCAGCGCGTCGTCCGATTCCAGCAACGCGACAGCGAACTCTTCCAGATCGGCGAAGTCGACCGCCGATTCCTGGCGTTTTCGTGCGCGATAGGTCGCGTGGATGCGTGCGATGGCCGCCTGCAACAAATCGCGCAGGCCGGCGTGGAATTCGCCGACCCAGAGAGATTGCAAGGCGGGCACAATTTCTTTCTTGAGGCGGCTGGCCGCCGGGTGCTTGCCCACGCGGTTCAGATTGAAATCGAAGCGCTCGAGCAGATCCAGATGCTGCCGCGTGACGGGTTCTTCAGGAATTTTGAGAAACTCTGCCGCCCACATTTGGAGGCGCGGTCCGTCCGCCCCGCCAGGCGGCCGGGCGCACAGCAAGCGTGCCAGATCGCGGGCTTCTGCGAACGCATTCGACGAAAGCATCGCTTCTCGAATCGCCGCAGTTCCCGAGAGCCGCATCGATTCATACGCTCGCAGCAGGCTCTCGGCCAAGTCCGGCTGCCGGCTGTCGTCCTGAGTGGAAAGATCCAGAGCTTCCAACAAGGCGCGCATGCGGTCAGGCCGCTCGCGATACATGGCGTCGAGCGAGGCTTCGGCCGACTCCCGCGCCAAGCGGTCGGCCTCGGCTTGTTCGAGCACCGTGAAATCGGGCGCCAGGCCGGCGGCAATCGCGTTTTCCTGAAGCAAGCGGGCGCAGAATCCGTGAATCGTCGAAACCCACGCCGACTCGATCGCCTCGCGCCACTCAGGCGATGCCGCGAAGCGCTGCGCCAATCGGCGCTTGATCTCATTCGCCGCTTTTTCGGTAAACGTGATCGCCAGGATTTTTCCCGGATCGACGCGCTCGTGCTCCACCAGCCAGGCAAACCGCTCGGTGAGCACGCGTGTTTTTCCGGAGCCCGGCCCAGCCACGACGCAGACGTTCTGCCCTGAGCGCTCGACGGCGCGCCGCTGGTGTTGCGACAAGATCATGCGTGTCGGACCTGTATCCGCGCCGCCGTTTCGACGCGGCAGATGTCGGCGTAGTCACACCACTGGCATTTCCGGGGATCCGCCGGACGGACGGCTATGTCGCCGGCGGCGATCGCCTCGTGCACCCGCACTGCGGCGCTCTCCGCGGTTTCAATCAGCCGGTTCAGCTCCTCGGGAGTGCACGCGGTGCCGAGAGGTTGCATCCCCGGGACGCTCACATGCCAGCCGTCCCAGGTCACTTCCTTTTTTAGCCCGCAAAACAGCATCGCGACGGGCTCCAACCCGAAGGCGCGCTTGGCCGCCGCCAAGTAAAGCCCGCCCTGCACGGCGTGCCCTTCGCTCGAGTCTTCGACGCGTTCGCGAATTTTGTTTCCTGCGCTGTATTTGTAATCGATGATCACTGCCTCGCCGGCGGGGCCCTCCGCCAGACGATCGATGCGGCCGGTGATGGTGAGATCGCGCTTTAGCGGAAAACGGAACTGTTCCTCGACCCGAGCGGACCAGCCGCGGGCGGGAATCCGGTCATCGTCGATGAAGCGCCGAAAGTGGCGCGATAGCTCCAGGCGAACGGCTTCGGTGCGGTACCCTCCCGGCACCCGCCGTGTGGTGCACTCTTCCTCGAAGAGCTGATCGAGAAGCGCGGCGCCCAGCAGCGGCGCGCGCGTCCATTCCGCAAGCGCGCGATGCAGAATCGTTCCTTGAACCAGCAGATCCAGTCGATCGCGAGGCGCAGCAGGCCGCCGCCGCAGTCCCAACGTTTTGCGGGCGAAGAATTGAAACGGGCACTGTAGAAAGCTCTCGATACCGGTCGCGCTTAGCTTTGGGTGCGTGAAGCGAATGCGGGGCGGGTCTGCCCCCAAACTCGCGCCGCAACGGAAGGCCGCGGTATCTGCTTTTGAAGCAGGTGAGGAGGACTCGGCCTCCTGCGGCGCTTTAGACCCGCGCCGGGCGTCCATGCGCGGCTTTGCGCGGGGCACGATGCGGCCCGCAACCGCGGGAAGTTCTCCGTCCAAGAAAAACGACGGCAATGTGTCTTCTCCCTGCTCGTTGAATCGCGGATGACTGAGAATCGTCTCGCCGGTCGCGCGGGAAGTCGCCAGCTCGAACAGAAACCGCTCCTCGATCTGCCGGTCCGCGGCGGTCTCCAGGCCGGCGCGCCGGCGGGCCAGGTCGCCCAGGATCGGGTCCTCGCGATGATACTGGGGGAAATGCCGTTCGACCAATCCGCAGACGAAGACAATCGGGAGCTCCCACTGGCGAGCCTCGTAGGCATCCATCACGTGAACGACGTTTCGCCGCAGATCGGGCAGCCGTAGCGGCTCAAGCGTGAGCCCGTTCTCCACCTGCTTCCAGAAATCCCCGAGCGCGTAGCGGCTGGATTCGCGGAGAGCCATGGCAGCGCTGTCAAGGATTTGCTCGAAAGCCGCCAGGGCCGCTGACGTCGACCGCCAACGCCCGGCTTCCTCGCGGGCGGAATTTTCGCCGATGTGGGGCTTCGGGAGCAGCGTGCGCAGCGTTTTGAGCCGCGCAGCCCATTCGTTCGCTTGCAGGCGCTCGCGACGCCAGCCATCGAGCGCTGCGAAGCGCTCCAGACCGGCGGGCAGCGGCAGGCCCGCGGCCGGAATTTTTTCGCGCCAGGCGAAATCGAGCTCGTCGCCAGCCGGAGTTGCGCCCCATCCGGAAACCGGCATGCGCACGCCGCGCAAGAGCAGTTCGTGATCCCAGCCGGCCAGCATCGCCCGGATTACGCTCGTGAAAAACATCAACACCGGATGCGAGCCTGCGGGCGCGTCAAAATACAGCCGAACGGGGATCCCGAAGCGTGCGAACGTTGTTTCCACGATTCCGGCGTATGGCTCCCGCGAACGTAGCACGACGCCGACGTCGCGAAATGACCGGCCCTGCGCCAGGCGGTCCAGAATGCGGCGCGCGATTTCTTCCACTTCGCGTTCCATGTTGGCGGCGGAAAATCCCGTTCTTGAGGCAGAACGGAGCGGGGAAGAGAGCTGTTGTTGGGAGAAGCCCGCCGACACGAGTCTCCTGCGGACGCTTTCCGACCCGGGCCAATCGGGCAGAGTGATCGTAACGCTCGTGCGGCGGGCCAAAGCCAGGACCAGATTCACTTCCGCGGGCGAGAGCGTGAAGAACCCGTCCAGAACGATTTGGGGCGGTACGGGATTCCGGCCGTTTTGGACGGCTTCGGTCGCGCTCCTGAGCCGGCCATGGCGCAAGCCCAGTGCTCGTGTTTCGAGATCCTTTCGGACGTGTTCCTGGATGGCGGCCAAGTCCGCCGGCAGAACGCTAGCAGGGGCCTGTTCAAACAGGTCCGCCAGCGCCCGGCGGAAGCCGGGGAATCCGGCGACCGCGGCGAAGCGCGCCGGCTGGAGCGCACCGAGCGCCTGTTCGATCATCCGATCCAGCACGGCCGCCGGCGCGGCGGCGAGCGAGGACCACTGCTCCAGGAAGCCGGCCAGTGTGCTGACGTCGCGCGGACGGAGCGGGATTCCGGAGCGCACCAGAAAATGGCGCGCGTGCTCGGCCATCGTGACTGTGGGAACAACCAGGAGGGAACCTGCCTGCGCATGAAAGCGCTCCAGCGCGGCGCGAGATTTTCCCGATGCGGCGGGACCTGAGATCAGCAGATTCAAGTTCCCACTATACGGCAGGAGGAGGGATTTACTTTTTCTCGCCGCTAAGTTGCGGAGCCAACTCCGCCCGCAGCTTTTCGAATTTTTCGCGCTGGCCGGGCTGGAGGATCTGGCGAATCCGGCTCAAGCCTGTGGAGCGCAGATCGTCGAGCTGATCCTGGAGGCTTTCGTAGTAGTGGCTGTAGTCCTGGAGAACCACGGAAATCTGGTCGGCCTGTTCCGGAGACAAATCGAGCTTCGTCTTAAAGTTTTGAAGGACGGCGTCGCGCGTAGCTTCGCGCTGGGGAGCAGAAGCGGAGACGCGGTGCAACCGGTCATGCAGGCCGTATTTCATCCCGAGCATGCCGACGGCGGCGCCGGCGAGGAAGACGAGAAGCAGAGTGGAGGCAACGCGGGGATTTCCGATGGACGGTTTATTGCTCACGGTACGTGACCAGATTCACGAGGACAGCGTCTTCGTCCGGCGCGCCCCTCATGACAGGAGATTGACCGGAATCCATCAAGCCGCCAACCGGAAGTTCGTTCGTCAGATCGGAAACCTGGATCGGAGCTAAAGCTGGCTGCGCCGGCTGGCTTGCCGAAGCGACTTCCGGCGGCGCCATCTCTTCGGACGAAATCACGTATGCGCCCAGCAGAAGAGCCAGTGCCAGCGAGGCTACCGCGATACGGCGGGCGAAAAGGGAGTCGAAAAACAGGGTCCAGGCCGAGGCGCCCTGCGCCTCAATTCGTTCCAGGACGCGCGCATAGAAACCTGGCCGGGGCTCGATCTCGGCCGTTTGAGAACCAGCAACGCGCCACTGCCGCAACAGAGCGGCATGTTCCTGCATGTCTGCGACGATGCCGCGGCATTCCTTGCATTGCGCCAGATGTCGCGCGGCAGGATGCTCTGGAGCGGAGGCGAGTCCGGTCAGAACCTCTTCCAGGTGGTCCCGAATAATCCGATGCATCATTTCCTTCCCTCAGTCACTACCGGAAATTCCAAGCGCGAGTCTTTGCCCGCTTTTCTACAGCACATGCTCTGCTTTACAAGACATGCTCTACTTCAACGGCCCCGGCCCGCGGCCGAGACGCCGTGCGGCTTTCAGCAGCTTCTGACGGGTGCGAAACAACTTCACTTTTATTGTATTCTCGTTCATGCCCGTCATTTGGGCCAGCTCCTCTACGGAATGGCCCTCGACTTCCTTGAGCAGGATCAGGCTGCGGTCCTCTTCGGAAACCTTGGATAACAGTTTTAGCGCCAGATCTCTCTGGGCCAGCCGTGTATCGACCGGCAGGGACGGGTCTACGGCCGGCTCCGAAGCCTCCATTCGCTGCGATTCTTCCTGGCTAAAGTCGCTCTCGTACACCAGGCGGCGAACCCGCTTCTTCCGCAAATAGTCATAACACTCGTTGACGGTGATCTTGTAGATCCAGGTGAGCAGCGAGCTGCGGAAATCGAAGTTCCGGATGGAGAAGTAGACTTTGCTGAAAACCTGCTGGGCGATATCCTCGGCGTCGTTGTGGTTGCGCAGGATGCCGAAAATAATGGAAAAGACCTTGGCCTGAAAGCGCTCCACCAGTTCGCGGAAGGCGAGTTCATCGCCGGCCTGCACCCGCCGAACCAGCGTTGCCTCCTCGCTGTTCCTATGGTCCACTCGCGTCCTGGCTCGTGCCTTCGATCCGATTGCTGGGAACTGCAAAGCGCCGATCAGGGTAGCCATAGCTACCTCATGCGACGCATCCCAGCCTGACCCGGTTTCATTGGGTTTTCCTAGAGATAGCAAAAGTTCCGGGCGCTTCTTTGAACCTGGACCAGTCTGGTCGCCTATAGTATAATGCTTTTGAGGAGCGAAATACGTCGCAATGGTCCAGTTAACCGAAACTGCGATTGGCAAGGTAAAAGAGATTCTAGACGCCCAGGAGCCGAAGCCGGCAGGTCTGCGGATCGCCGTGGTGGGCGGAGGCTGCTCGGGGTTCAGCTACTCGATGGCTTTCGAGAACAGCCCGGGGATGCTCGACAAGACTTATAGTTTTGACGGCCTCAAGGTGTTCATCGACCAGGCGAGCATGCTGTACCTGGACGGCGCCGAAGTGGATTACGTGGAGACCCTGGAAGGGTCGGGATTCAAGTTCAACAACCCGAACGTGAAATCCACCTGCGGCTGCGGCAGCTCGTTCAGCGCGTAACTTATTCGACGAAATTAAGGGCGCCCCCGAACAGGGGCGCCCTTTTCGTTTTTGCGGGTCCGGTTGCTCAGTCCAAAAGCAAAACGGGCCGGAATCGCTTCCGGCCCGTTGGAGCTTGAGAGTTCGGAGCTTGGGAGACTACTTCTTGCCGTGTTGGCGGCGGCGCATGATGCCGAGGCCGAGGAGGCCGACGCCCATCAGAGAGAGCGTCATCGGCTCAGGAACCGTGTGGAAGCTCTGCGTGAAGCTGCTCAGGCCAGCATCCGCGGCCGGTCCGAAGATATCGCTGTTGCGGCCATCGACGCTGATGTCTTTGAAAATGTACACGGGGCTAGTCGAGGCGAACGGAGACGTCCAGATCGGTTGGTTCACAGTGGTACTTCGGACCGTCACATCCGTTAGCGTCGTACCGGTGCAGACGCCTCCGCTAAAGGGCGCAGTGCACACCGCCTCAGTGATTGAGGCACGTGAGGGTCCAACACCCAAGTCGATTTGGTTGATGCCGCCCGTGACCGTGAAGCTGAGCTGAATATCTACCACGCTTCCGGCCGAAACCAGCAGGTTAGGGTTGAAGTTGAGCAGGGCGACACCGTTCGAAAACGTGGCTGAAACCAAGTTGACGACCGGACTGGGAACGCCCCCCGCATTGACCACCGCGAAGTTGCTGAACGTAAGTCCATCACACGTCAGGGTCAGGCCGACTACGTTGACGGGAACGCCTACGTTGTCGCACGACGCCGTCGATGCGCTGGCCAAACTTGCCATCCCCAGCAATGCGACGAGAACTCCTAATAGTTTCCTATTCATTTCGTTTCGTATCCTCCTCCGACTCTCTCTGACTCGCTCAGTCGGCAACTGACTGCTCGCTCACTTGGTCAGTATAGGGTCGCAGCCTTAAATCAGTCAAGGTACAATCTTAGCCGCAACAAACGGGGAGCGGGCGGCTTTACTTCAATACAAGTATATGAAATAACAGGTACTTCCATATTTCATCCCACCACCGGATGGGACCTGGTACCGGTACTAAGTACTGATTTCGCGTGCTAGTCCCGTTACCAATTCGACTAAGTCCTTAGATCCTGCGTGTACAATACAGTTTCCATGCTCGAACGGCTTCTCACGGAGCAACGCCATCCGGAATCCAGTGCTCTGGATGAGTTACCGGTAGCCCAGCAGCTCCAGATCATGAATGCGGCGGACGCGGAAATAGCTGGGGCCGTCGCCCGCGAGATTCCGCGAATTGCCGCGGCCGTTGAGGCGATCGCAGCGGCCTTGGATCGAGGCGGATGTTTATTTTACGTTGGGGCCGGCACCAGCGGACGGTTGGGCGTGTTGGACGCCGCGGAATGCCCGCCGACTTTCGGGGTGCCTCCCGAACTCGTCCGCGGGGTCATGGCCGGGGGAGAAAGGGCGTTAGCCCACTCGGCAGAAGGAGTTGAGGACGATCCGGAGGCGGGGGCCCGGGACCTGGACGCTGCCGGATTCGGCTCGCGGGACGCCGTGGTGGGCATCTCGGCCAGCGGGCGGACTCCTTATGTACTGGGGGCTGTGGCGAAAGCCCGCGCCCTGGGAGCGATCACCTGCGGAATCAGTTGCGTGAGGGATTCCGAGCTGTCGCGCTCAGTCCAGTTCCCGATTGAGCCGGAGACCGGACCGGAAATCCTGGCAGGTTCCACCAGACTGCGGGCTGGAACAGCCACAAAGATGGTTTTGAATATGATCAGCACGACGGCGATGAGCCGACTCGGGCATGTGTACGGCAATCTGATGGTGAACGTCCAGCCGACAAACCGGAAACTGGAGGACCGAGCCCGGCGGGTCATCCAGGAAGCGACTGGGGTGAGCTACGCCGAAGCTTCCGATCTTTTGGACAAGGCAGGGCGCAGTGTACGGACTGCGATCGTCATGCAGAAGCGGGGTTTGTCGCGGCCGGAAGCGGAGGCGCTCCTGGCGCGTGCCAAGGGCCGAATCCGGGACGCGCTAGAGTCCGGCGCTACTGCGTGACATAGTAGCCCGAGAGATCCATACGGCATCCATGGGGAGCGACGTTATCGGTGATGCCAACGGAGTGGCCCGCAGCAACAAAGATATGTGTCTGTTGAGCGAGCAGCGGGAAGACACCCGCCTCCAGCGTTCCCACGCAATCCCGGTGCAGGACCCGCTTACTTCGGTCACCGCCAACGCTCGCACGTTTCGGCTGCTAACTGTGGTGGGCACTGCCATCTGAGGCGAGGCCGAAGTCAGTGACCCTGAGAAGGGATAACTACCTGGCTCATTCGCCGCTATGGCCTGCACTGCCGGCAGAGTACCAATGTTAACTGTCCCGCTCACGGTTTGCGTCGCCGGGAAGTTGGTCACCGCGACCGATTGGGTCGCGGGAAAATTGGTAACGCTCACCGGCAATGTAGAAGCGCCAAGATTGCCGACGTTCACAGTTCCGGTTACACCGATCGGCTGGTTGACGACGCTCACGGGCGCCGAACCCTGAGTGGCTCCGCTAGGCGGGCTGTTTTGCGCACCAGCGGGGCGACTCATGAGCGCGGTCAAAACGGCGGCGAGGATTACAGTCGCCGAAGTAATCACGATTTTTTCAGTTTTCATCGAATGCTCCCTTCCTTTGCAGCGGGTATCATTTTTCGGGATTAATGTAGCGTGATTATAAGCGACGACCGGGAGTTGTCAAGGTTCATTTCGCGCGGTTAGACCTTGGGCATCTCTTCGAAAGGCGTGAGTGCTTCGCGACGCCTGTAGAATGGACCTTAAGGCGAAGCCGGATGTCCACAAAAATCCCCACAGAACGATCCCGCCCACAGGACCCTCGCAGGAGCGGGCGGAGATATGGTCGTTGCGGGAGACTGGCCGGATCCGGGAGGCTTTGAAATCCATTGGATAAGCTGGTGATCGAGGGCGGCATGCCCCTGACGGGCGAGATCGCCGCCAGCGGCTCGAAGAACTCGGCGCTGCCGGCGCTGGCTGCGTGTCTTCTCACGGCAGAACCCGTCACGCTGCACCGCGTTCCGCAAGTGCGGGACATCCGCACGATGCTGGGACTGATCGGGCACATCGGGGCGGACGTCTCGATCGCGGGCGATTGCGTTCGCATCACTGCGGCGAAGATCGAGCATCCTGAGGCTCCCTACGAGCTGGTCAAGACCATGCGGGCTTCGAGCCTGGTTCTGGGACCTCTGGCCGGGCGCTGCGGGCGGGCGCGGGTTTCCTTGCCGGGCGGATGTGCGATCGGGGCTCGTCCGATTAACTTGCACGTTTCCGGACTCGAGCGGTTGGGGGCCAAGGTCCGGCAGGAACATGGCTATATCGAAGCCCAAGCGCCGCACGGGCTGCAAGGGGCCACGGTGCAGTTCGACCGCATCACGGTCACGGGCACCGAGGATCTGCTGATGGCGGCCGTGCTGGCCCGGGGTGAAACGGTCATCGAAAACGCGGCGCGCGAACCGGAGGTGGCGGATCTGGCAAGTCTGCTGACGTCCATGGGCGCGCAGATCGAAGGCGCGGGCACTTCCACCATTCGCGTGCAAGGGGTCGCGAAGCTTGGCGGGGCCCAGCACACCATCATCGCGGATCGCATCGAAACGGGAACGTTTTTGATCGCGGGAGCGATCACGCGCGGCGACGTTGTTGTGCGTGGGTGTGTTCCGGAGCACCTGCGGGCGTTGCTGGCGAAGCTTGAACAGGCAGGGGCCGACATATCGGAGCCCGCGCCGGACGCGCTCCGCGTGCGGGTTCGGGGGCAACTCAGGAACGTGGACATCACCACCGAAGAGCACCCTGGATTCCCCACCGATTTGCAGGCGCAGTTCATGGCGCTGATGACCCAGGCCGCAGGAATTTCCTTCATCACCGAAACCATTTTCGAGAACCGGTTTATGCACGCCCAGGAACTGGCGCGCATGGGAGCGAACATTCGCATCGAAGGCCGGCAGGCGATCGTCGCCGGACCCACGCCGCTTTCCGGGGCGCAGGTGATTGCCAGTGACCTGCGGGCAAGCGCTTCGCTGGTTCTGGCGGGCCTGGCCGCTCGCGGCGAAACGGTGGTGGATCGCGTGTATCACATCGACCGGGGGTATGAGAAGATCGAGTCGAAGCTGGCGGGCGCAGGAGCCTGCATTCGGAGAGTGAGCGAGTGAGCATCCCACACAAACACCACAGTCCCGGCTTTCTGAAGCTGGTGGACGATGCCAAATCGCGCGTCAAACAGGTGAACATCGACCAGTACCAGAAGATGCGTGACAAGCATGTTCTGATCGACGTCCGCGAAGACCACGAATGGGCTGAAGGTCATGCCCAGGGCGCGATCCATTTGAGCAAGGGCACCATCGAGCGGGACATTGAAACGAAGATTCCGGACAAATCGACAACCATGGTGCTGTATTGCGGCGGGGGGTTCCGATCCGCGCTGGTGGCCGATAATCTGCAAAAGATGGGCTACAAGAACGCGATTTCGCTCGACGGCGGGTGGCGGGCCTGGAATGCGGCGGGGCTGCCGGTGGAGAAGTAGATTTAGTTCTTCAGCAGGGCGGTCCAGTTCAACACGACTGTCAGCGGCGGCTGCGGGGCGTTTCCGACCGCGGCGGGCGTGCTGAACAGGAATCGATTTCCGCCGGGAGTAACGTCGCGGCGCCAGCGCGGCATGCTGCCGCCGCCGGCCGAAACGGTGACGCCCCTGCCGATCAGAGCGAGGATCTGGTGGGGTCTGAGTTTTTCGCCGGGCGAAAGCGGCACGGATTCGGAACAAGTCTATCGTATTCTTGTAGGAGCACATGCGCTTCAAGACACTGGCAATGCTGGCGGCGATGCTGGTGAGCCCGGCGATGGCGCAACTGGATTTGACCGGCATCTGGAGCCCGGTGTTCCACGAAGATCAGCCCGAGCGGATTCCGGGGCCGGAGCTGGCGGATTATCTCGGCCTGCCGATCCATGAAGCCGCGCGGCGCTGGGCGCTGGCGTGGGATCCTTCGCGGCTGACTCTGCCCGAGCATCAGTGCCAGGTGCACACGGTCGCCTACATGTATCGCGGGCCGCTGCTGCTGCGCATCTGGGAAGAGCGCGATCCGCAGACGCAGGAACTGATCGCCATCCGGCAGTACATCAGCAATTACGAGCAGAACCGGACGATTTATATGGACGGCCGCGCGCATCCGCCGGTATGGGCCGCGCACACCTGGATGGGATTTTCCACGGGCAAGTGGGAAGGAAATATTCTCACGGTGACCACCACGCACATCAAGCAGGGCTGGCATCGGCGCAACGGCCTGCCGTCGAGCGACCGGATTATGCTGGTGGAGCACTTCATCCGGCATGACGATCATCTGACGCATGTCACCGTCGTGACGGATCCCGATTACTTGACCGAGCCCCTGATCAAGAGCCAGGACTTCACGCTGACCATCAATGAGTCTGGCATGGGAGCCGGAGGAATTACGGGCGGGTGGCTGTATCCGTGCGAGTACGTCGAAGAGATTCCGGGCCGCCGGACCGATTCCGTGCCGAGCTACCTGCCCGGCGAGAATCCGTTCGTGACGGAGTTCGCGGAGCGGCACAAGATCCCAGTGGCGGCGGCGATGGGCGGCGCGGAGACGATGTATCCCGAGTATCGCAACAAGCTGCTCGGAAACTAAGGGCCACCACGGAAGGGCGCGGGCTCCTGCGACGACCCCAGCGAGCCGTTATCCGAATCCGATGCCGCCCGATCCGAGCGGTCAATCCCGGCGCGATCGCCGTGCGCCGCCGCCCAGACCGCCGAGGTCGATGATCACGGCAAGCAGCAGCCACAGAAGATTGATCCCGGCCGTCGGCATCCCGCTGTTGATCTCCCAGGCGTAGACGATGGTGGTGAGCGGCAGAAAAACGAACCCGAGGATCGGCAGCAACAGGCTGCCATGAAACGCGCGCTCGAGATAATTCGAGAAGAGCCAGATCAGAAACAGCGCCAGACGCGGAAATCCGAGAATTACGAGAAGTAGCAGGCAGGGCATCGGGTCGCCCCGGGGATCCCAGGGCACTGCGATCATAGCATCCCCTGTCCTAAACGGGTGCGAATCAGACTACACTAGGAGGACCGACGGAGGACTTCCTGGATGAAACCTTTTTTGCGAAACTCGATTTGCGCCACCGCGCTGCTATGCGCGTTTTCGGGCGTGGCTCTGGCAGACTTAAGCGGCACGCAGACTCTTACGGGGACGCAATCCCTGAACCTGGACACGGGCACGACGGCCGCTTCGGGTGGGGATATTTTATGGAACGGCAGCAGTCTCACGCCGCAGGGCGCGGCGAAAGCCGCGGTCATGCCGGGCGTGAGTTTTGACGCCGTCAATCAGATCGTTCTCCAGGGCTTCCTGCCGGTACTGGGTTCGTCCGCAGCCATTGCAAGCAGCTCGCTGACCGTGGGAACCGTGGTTGGCGTGCAGACCAATGGCGGGCACGTCGCCAAGCTGCTGGTGAACGCCATCGGCGGCGGATCCATTACGATTCAATTCACCACGTATGGGGTTACCGGAGGAGGCGGAGGCGGCGGGCCGACCATCAGCCGCGTCACGAACAATTCCAGCGATATCCCTGCGGGGTTTCCGAACTCCGGAATCGCTCAAGGGGCTCTCTTCAAAATCGTGGGATCCGGGTTGGCGGAGGGTGGCGACGAGTCCCTTCATGACAGCAACGCGCCCGCCGGACTCCCGAAGCTTCTGAACGGGGCCAAGGTGACGGTGACGAGCGGGAGCTTTTCGGTAGAGGTGGCGTTGTACTACGCCACGCCGACGCAGATCGACGGCGTTTTGCCATCGAATACGCCCACCGGCTCCGCGACTGTGGTCGTCACGCATAACGGGACTGCCAGCAGTCCCTTCACGATTCAAGTGGTAGCCGCCGGGCCGGGGATCACCATCTATAACAACGGCACGGCCGTGGCGCAGGACACCGCGCGGCCGAACGACCCCTACGGAGGGCTGATTACGTTCACGAAGTCCGCGCCGCCGGGCGCAGTGATTATCATCTGGGGTTCGGGTTTCGGGGCCACGGAAGATGACGACGTGAAATACACCGGCACACCCCATCAAACAAACGTTTCCTACACGATCTACATCGGAGGAATCCAGGCTGCGATCGCCTACAAAGGCAGATCCGTCTATCCGGGCGTGAGCGTATTTGCCGTGACCGTGCCTCAGAACGCTCCGCAAGGCTGCTACGTGCCGATCGTGGCCGTCAGTGGGAATTTCGTAAGCAATACTGCCACTCTGCCCATCCATGCCGGCGGGGGCGTATGCTCCGATCCTCAATATGGAACCAACGGCGACCAGCTCTCGGGCTTGAGCGGTCAGGCCACCGTCAAGACCGGAACCGTATACGTGGCCCAAGTGACCAGCCCTAGCGGGGGAGGAGCTTCCACAACCACGAGCGTTGCCGGCGCGGCGTTTTTCAAGATTTCCGGCGTAAACTTCGCGGGAGGCTCGCAGGTTTCGATCGGCGGCTGCGTCGTTCTTGCAACCACGGGAAGCGGTTCGGGTACGGGATCGGCCACGGGGCTGAATCCCGGCGCCATCACGATGACGGGTCCCGGCACGGGCCCGGTGACCTTGGCGGGAAATTCGCTGGTTCCAGGAGTGTACGGTGCGACCCTTTCTTCGATACCTTCAAGCGGTGGAGCCTTCGTGTTCAACGGCGCGGGAGGACCTGACGTAGGCTCGTTCACGGCCACAGTGAACTTCTCGGGTTCCTTGCTTTCCTGGACCAATCAGAGCGCAGCCGCCACGGTGAACCGGGCGGGAGGATTGACGGTAACCTGGAACGGAGGTGAGCCCGGAACCTACGTCACCATTTCGGGGAGTTCTGCGGCTACTGGCGCCGGCGGAACCGTGAGCGGAACGTACACCTGCATCGTGCCCCAGTCCTTGGGCTCGTTCACGGTGCCGACTTACATTCTGCTGAGTCTTCCTGCCGGAGCCGGTTCGACGGCAGTGCAGAATAACACGAATCCGGTGCTGTTTAACGCAAGCGGAATCGATTTCGGAGCCGCGTTCGGGTTCGTGCAGATCGCGGTAACGTCCAATTACAACTAGGGGAGTCTGGGAGGCGGCCAAGGCCGCCTCCTACTCCGCTCGAAACGCTTCCACCGGATCGATGACGGTCATTCGATGTTAGAATCGAAGTCTCCCCCCAAAGTATGCAGCGCGCCGGATCTCTCATTGGAAAGCTGAAATTTTCGCCGGAACTGGCCGATCCGGAAGCGAGGGCTCGCGCGGCGTGGGCTCTGGCGGCTGGCAAGAAGATCGCGGCGCACACGACGGCGTTGGCGCTTGTGCGCGGAAGCCTCGTGGTGGAAGTGGAAGATATCGTCTGGCAGCGGCAGCTTAACACTCTGCGTCATTTCCTGCTGCGGAACCTGAGAGAGGCGCTGGGAGAAGATCTGGTGACCGAGATCGATTTCCGTCCCATGCGGCACGATGCGCCTGAGCGGCGGAAGCCGCAGCGCGCCGATGCGGCGCGGCGAGACGCGACCGGGATCGAAGATCCGGTCATGGCGCTGCTGTACCGGCAATCGCAAAAACGAGGCAGGGCGTGAAGATAACCGAACCGGAGGTCCGTCGCGTGGCGGAGCTCGCCAACCTGGCGCTGACCGAGGAAGAAGTCGTCCGCATGACGAAAGACATGGACGGCATCCTGGAGCACGTGGACAAGCTGAACGAATTGGACACATCGAACGTCGAACCGATGGCTCAGGTTCTGTATCCGGCTGAAGCAACAGCGACGCTGCGCGCCGATGTCGAACGCAAGCCGTTGAGCAATGCCGACGCGCTCGCAAACGCTCCCCTGGCGGGACAAGGATATTTCAAGGTCCCCCTGGTGATTGAAAAATGACGGGGACCGTAGATTCCATCCGCACCAAGCTTCTCGCGAAGCAAATCAGCGCCGAAGAGATCGCGCGGGAGGCCCTCAAATTTGCGGAAGCGGAAAATCCGAAGACCAACGCGTATCTGACCTTCGCTCCGGAACGGGCGCTGGCGGCGGCGCGCGACGTGGACCGCAAGATCGCCGCGGGCGAAGATCCTGGGCCGCTGGCCGGCGTGCCGATCGCAATTAAGGACGTGATTCTCACGCGCGGGCTCCGCACGACGTGCGCGTCGCGGCTGCTGGAAAATTACATTCCGCCCTACGATGCCACGGCCGTCGTCCGCATCGAACGAGCGGGGGGCGTGATCCTGGGCAAGACCAATTGCGACGAGTTCGCCATGGGATCGTCGAACGAAAATTCGGCGTTCGGGCCGGTGCGGAATCCCATGGCGCCCGAGCGCGTGCCGGGCGGCTCCAGCGGCGGATCGGCCGCGGCCGTGGCGCAGGGAACGGCCGTGCTAGCCCTGGGCTCGGATACCGGCGGGTCCATTCGCCAGCCTGCATCGTTCTGCGGCGTGACGGGCGTGACGCCGACGTATGGCCGCGTATCGCGCTATGGGCTCGCCGCGTTCGCCAGCTCCCTGGATCATATCGGGCCGTTCTCGCGATCGGTGCGCGATTCCGCCAGGCTGCTCCAGGTGATCGCCGGCCGGGACGAAATGGATTCGACTTCGGCGTTCGCTCCGGTTCCGGATTACGTCTCCGCGCTCGACGGAAACATCCGCGGGATAAAGATCGGCGTTCCGAAAGAGTTCTTCGACGGACTCGAGAGCGAGACCGGCGATATCATCCAAGCCGCGATCCAGACGCTTCAGAAGCTGGGGGCCGCGGTTCGCGAAATCCGGCTGCCCCATACTCCCTACGCGGTCGGCTGCTATTACGTTATCTGCACGGCCGAGGCCAGCTCGAATCTGGCCCGCTACGATGGCGTGCGATATACCCGGCGCGCCGAGGGGGCCGGCACTTTGTCAGAGATGTACCGCCGGACCCGCGATGAAGGCTTTGGCGCGGAATGCAAGCGGCGGATCATGCTGGGAACGTACGTGCTGAGCGCGGGATATTACGACGCCTACTATCTGAAGGCGCAGAAAGTCCGGGCGCTGGTGGCTCGCGATTACGCGCAAGCTTTCGAAGAAGTGGACGTGATCGCCGGGCCCGTGTCCCCGTTTCCGGCGTTCAAGCTGGGCGAAAAAGTGGACGATCCCACGGCGATGTATCTGTCCGACATCTACACGGTGACGGGAGATCTGGCGGGGATTCCCTGCATGAGCGTTCCGGGCGGGAAGACGCGCGAGGGGCTGCCCGTGGGCTTGCAGATTCTGGCGAATCACTTCCATGAGGCGGCGATGTTTCGCGTGGCGGATGCGTTCGAGCGCGAATCTGCCGCGTAGCGAGCGCCAGGGAACACCCCAATTTGAAAGCCGCGCCACCGCGTTACATTTGAGGGAAAATCGAACTATGCCATTCTCACTACCTGCTTTGCCCTACGCTCCAGACGCGCTGGAGCCGCATATCGACAAGATGACCATGGAAATCCATCACGGCAAGCACCACGGCGCTTACGTGACGAATCTGAACAAGGCGCTGGAATCGGCGCCGGCGCTGGCGTCGAAGAGTATCGACGAACTGCTGGCGAACAACTGTGCCATCGTGCCGGAAAACATCCGCACAGCGGTCCGCAACAACGGCGGGGGACATTGGAACCACTCCATGTTCTGGCAGATCATGGGCCCCGGCAAGGGTGGCGCGCCGGTGGGCAATCTCGCCGCCGCCATCAACGGCACATTCGGGAGCTACGACGCATTCAAAGAGAAACTCTCGGCGGCCGGTATGGGCCGGTTCGGATCCGGCTGGGCGTGGCTGATCAAGACCGCCTCGGGCCTGGATATCACGTCCACTCCGAACCAGGACAATCCCCTGATGGAAGGTAAGCACGCAGTGATCGGGGTGGACGTGTGGGAGCACGCGTACTACTTGAAGTATCAGAATCGCCGCGGCGACTATCTCTCGGCTTGGTGGAACGTGGTGAACTGGCAGGAAGCCGAAAAGCGGTTCAACGCGAAGTAAACCCGCCCTTTTCGCAGGTTTGAAAAACCACGGCAGGCGATGAGATCGTCTGCCGTGTTCAACTATAGCGGTATCCGGCTACTGAATTTTTGTGAAGGTCTCGGGACCGCCGCCGCCCTTTCCCTTACCGCCGCCCGGGCCTTTGCCGCCCCCAGGACCTTTTCCGCCACCCGGACCCTTGCCACCGCCCTTGCCGAATACGCCGCCTTCGCCCGCCGCGACGAGCTGCCGCAGCGCGGAATACGATGTGCCGTCTTCGGCCAGGGTCCACTCGTCATGCCACTTCGTGCCGTTGGGCATGGTCGTATCGACCACCAGCTTGTTGCCTTCCATCTTGCCCGTGGCCTTGGAGTCTTTCCAGACACCTTCGGTCATAGTGATTTCCTGGCCCTGGGTCGGATATTGGCGCAGGATCACATTGCCATTGGGCTGGGTCTCCTCCATGTACACGACGCCCTGCTTATAGGTCAGCTTGCGAATCTGGCCGCCTTCCTCGCCCTTCCAGGTGCCGTTGAACTTCGACGCATCTTGCGCCACCAGCAGGAGCGCGGTCACGCCCAGGGCAGCGATCGTCATCAATATTGTTTTCTTCATCGTGTTTTCCCTGCGGATGGCGGCTCTTCAGGCTTTTCCCACGGCCTTCCACACATCCGACTTGTGCTGCGGAGCCGCGGAAGTGTGCACGTTGATGTACCGGTCGAAATCCAGATTGAGCTTTTCCAGAATCGGGACCAGCGCCTTCACGTGATCGTTCGCCGGCTCGCCGGGATTGACCGAGAAGTCGCCTTGGAACAGGACCTTCTCTTTCGGGATATACGCGATCAGCAAGCCGTTGGAGTGGGGAACCGGCCAGGTGTGATAAAACTCCACGGTCCGGGTTCCATCCGAGTAAACTTTCTTTTCCGCGACGCCTTCAACCTTGGCCTTCTTGGGATTCTTGGCGAGGGTGTCGTCCAGAAGCGTGCGCGGCGTATTGAGCGCCTTTTCCAGGAACGCCACGTTGTTCTGCTGAGTGATGATGGTGGCGCCTTCGGCGACCAGCACGGGCAGGCCTCCCGTGTGATCGGAGTGCGGATGGGTGTTGAAGACATAGCGGATCGGCTTGTTGGGGAACAGCTTCTTGATTTCCGCAACGTAGGCCAGCGCGCGCTGCTCGGATTGCCCGGCTTCGAGCATCATGACATAGTCCTTGAACTCGACGACCACGGAATCGTAGCTGCCGGGACCGGTGGTGAGGCGGTAGAGACCGTCGCCCAGCTTTTCGGTGGTGACCGTCAGAGGCGCGGGGGCTCGCGGCGCTCCTCCTCCCTTCGCCGCCGGTAGGGGAACCAGCGTCGCGACATCGGGGGGATTCGCCTTCGCCGCCGTCACGGTCACTTCAAAGAAAGGCCAGCCGCCGCGCGTCTGCACGATTCTGGAGGGCGCCATGACGCCGCCGAAATCCTTCCAGCCGGAGTACGTCGCGAGTATCTGCATGTCGCCCATGATGTTTTCGCCCAGCCAGGTCTCGATACGGTCGATGAGGTTCTTGTCGTTCACATAGGCGTTGATCACGTAGCTTTTGCCGGAAGGCGCTTTGACTTTCGGACTCCAGGTGAGAACCGTGTAGCCCTTCTGCTTGCTCGCAGTCGCACCGTTCTCAGCGGCGCCTTTCAAAAAGCCCCACGGCGTAATGTAAAGCTCCAATGAGTTGTTCCACGGTTGCGAGACGTCGGCCTGTTGCGGCGTGATCTGCTGGGAGAACGTTCCGGGCGTTACTGCGGTCGAGCCGCCGGCTCCGATGTTCATGGTCGACCCCGTGGCGCGCGAGGCGGGACCGGAAAGATCGATCACGCGGACGTAGTTATTGATCGGCCGCATGGGATCATGCGGTCCCCGGCACTGCATGTCGGCGGCATTGGCTCCGCATTGCTGGAACGCCACGTCCTTCGCCGATCCGGAATAAGTGATGGACTTCACGTCGCCCAGCGCTTTTTGCGCGTTGGCGATTACGGTCTTTGCATCCTGGGCCAGGGCGCTCCCGCACAGAAGCGCAAGGCTGACTGCTGCTATCCCAAATTTCTTCATCACGGCTTCTCCTTCTTGTAGACGCCTGGTTACCTCGGTCGAACGGAACCCGTCCTCAATATTCTATATGCACTCAGGCGATTCCTCACGGAGGGGTCGGACCGTCCGGCCGAAGCCGGAGGGCGGATCGGCAAGGCGCTTTATACCCGCCCGCATTTGTGATAAAAATGAGGTGTCTTGCAAAAGGAAACTCCGGCCGCAAGTTATTGATCGCGCGACAGATTGCAACCCATGAAGCCCATCCTTTACTGCACCGTTCTTTTGGCACTGGTCGCCTCGCTCGCATTCCTCGATACCAGAGGAGCGGCGCAGACTCCGGCGAAGGCGCCCTCGGCGGGCTCGGATCAATTTCGCGAGCTGATCGACACCTACTGTATCGACTGCCACAGCACGGTATTGAAAACCGGCGGCCTCGCGCTGGACAAGCTGGATCTGAATGCCGCCAGCGACAATGCGCAGACCTGGGAAAAAGTCATCCGCAAGCTTCGGGGAAGACTCATGCCGCCCCCGGGCAATCCGCAACCGGAGCAGAAGGACGTCGATTCGTTCGTGGCCTGGATGGAGAACAACCTCGACGCGCATGCCAAGGGTCCACGGGCTGGCTATGTGCCGATCGAGCGCCTGAACCGCACCGAATACGCAGCATCGGTCAAAGCCTTGGTGGGCGTGGATGTGAACGCAAAGGACGTCCTTCCTCAGGACATCCAAGTCGGAGGTTTCGATAATGTCGCGGCGGCTCTGAGCGTTTCCCCGGCGTTCCTGGACCAGTACATCACTGCCGCACGCCAGATTGCGAAACTGGCGGTCGGCAGTCCCAATCCGCGCGTTTCCAATGTGAAGTACGGCATCGCGGCCAACCAGGAGGGCGATTTGCCCCTGCCGCCCGGAACGCGCGGCGGCATCCGGTTCAAGCACAACTTCCCGGCCGACGGGGAGTACCGGATCAACATTCTAGACCTGAACGTCGGGCTCTACACCGGTCCGACGGAAAATGAGAGCACGCTGGTGGGGATGATCGACGGAAAGATCGTTTTCCGCAAGCCGATCGGCGGGCCTGAGGACCAGGCGCTTGCCGACCGGAAAGGCGCCGACGGACGCGCCATGATCATGGAGCGCTTCCAAAAAATTCCGGTGCAGGTCCAGGCCGGCGTGCGCGACGTGGTGATCGCCTTCATTGATCGCTCGCACGTGGAGTCGGATGAGAACGTCGCCGGCGGATTCGGCGGCGTCGGCAACCTCGGGTTCGGCGGCGGGAATGGCCGTATGGCGAGCCTGAGGGACGGCGTCGAAATCCTGGGGCCGTACAATCCCACGGGGATTTCCAGAACTCCCAGCCGCGCGCTGATTTTCGTTTGCGATCCCAAGGGGAAAGAGGAGCGTTCCTGCGCCCGGCAGATTACCGAAACTCTGGCTCGCCGGGCATTCCGCCGGCCGGTCACGGCCGAGGACGTGGACCGGCTGATGCCATTCTACGAAGCTGGACGTCAGGACGGGGGAAGCTTCGACCAGGGAATCGAGCAGGTGGTGGCGGCTGTGCTCGCCAGCCCCGAGTTTTTGTATCGCGCGATTCGCGGACCGAAGAATGCGCCTCAGACCTCGGAGGTTTCCCTCACCGATCTCGAATTGGCTTCCCGTCTTTCTTATTTCCTGTGGAACACCGGTCCGGACGACGAACTGCTGGCGCTGGCGGCCTCGAACGGGCTGACCAAGCCGGGAGCCCTGGAAAAACAGGTCAAGCGCATGATGGCCGATCCCAAGGCCTCCAGCCTGGTGACCAGCTTCGCCATGAAGTGGCTGAACATCGCGGATCTCGACGCGGTGAAGCCGGATCCGGCCATATTCCCGGGATTCAACGACGCACTGCGGCGGGATTTTTCACGGGAGGCCGAGCAATTCATCAGCAGCATTCTTTTGGAAGACCGCAGCGTGGTGGATCTGCTGACCGCCGACTACACGTTTCTGAACGAGCGGCTGGCTCGTCATTACGGGATCAGCGGGGTCCTGGGGCCGCAATTCCGCAGGGTCACACTCGCGGACAAAGCACGGTGGGGCCTGTTGGGCAAAGGCGCCGTGCTTCTGCGAACATCCTACGGCGATCGCACATCGCCGGTTCTGCGCGGAGCCTGGGTGCTCGACAAGCTGATGGGCACACCGCCCTCGCCCCCTCCGCCGAACGTCGCGACCAATCTGGATCAAGTGACGGGCGAGAAGCCGAAGACGATTCGCGAGCGGCTCGAGCAACATCGTTCCAAAGCGCTCTGTATGCAGTGTCATGGCGTCATCGACCCGCCCGGGCTGCCGCTGGAGACTTTCGACGCGATCGGGCAGTGGCGGACCGTGGACCGCCAGGCTAACAATGCCGTGATCAACGCCAGCACGGTGCTTCCCAATGGGGTCGCGATCGACGGCCCCGTGGAGCTGCGCCAGCAACTGGCCGGAAAACCCGCCATGTTCGCCCAGGCACTGACCGAACGGCTGATGATGTATGCCATCAACCGGGAACTCGAATACTTCGACATGCCGCAGGTCCGCGCGGTGGTCCGCAGCGCCGCCAAGGACAACTACACGTTTTCTTCGATCGTTTTGGGAGTCGTAAATACGGACGCGTTCCGTAAGCAGGGTCCGGCGCCCGCAGTCAAGGAAAGCGGAGTGAGGCCGGGAGCAGTGAATGGAGCACCTCAGAGCGCAGCGCCTGCCGCTGGCGGCGTAACGCGATAGGAGATTGGAGACGGTATGTTCATCACCAAGAAACATCTTTCCCGCAGAGCGGTGCTGAAAGGCGCTGGAGTGAGCGTGGCGCTGCCTTTGTTGGATGCGATGATCCCCGCGGGCACGGCTCTGGCGCAGACTGCGGCCGCCCCTAAGCTGCGAACGGCGTTCTTCTATCTTCCGCACGGCGCGATCATGGGCAACACGTCGCATGGCCCGGCGATGGACAAATGGACGCCCAGCGGCGCGGGCGCCGATTTCAAGCTCAGCCCGATTCTCTCTCCGCTCGAGCCGTACAAGAAATACGTGAATTCCTTCGGGAATCTGGAAAACGCGGCCAGCGCGGGTTCGGTGCATACTTTGAATCCCGCGACCTGGCTCAGCGCGACGCGTCCCGACACCGGCGGCCCGCGCGCTCACATGGCCACAACGCTCGATCAGGTGATCGCGAAGGTGGTCGGCCAGGATACTCCGCTGCCTTCGCTCGAACTCGCGTCCGAGACCATTGTTCAAACGGCCGCGGGTGGCGGCGGATCTTATACCACGCTGTCTTTCCGGGACGCGGAATCGCCCCTGCCGATGGAATACAATCCGCGGAAGGTCTTCTTGCAGTTGTTCGGCGAGGGCGACACTCCGCAGGAGCGCGCGTCGATCACAAAGCAGACCCACAGCATCCTGGATCTGATTCTCGACCGTACGAAGAAGATGCAGGCCGAGCTTGGCAGCAGCGACCGTGCCGCTCTGGACGGGTATCTCGAAAGCGTTCGCGAGATCGAGCGCCGGGCGCAGAAGGCCGCCGGGACGAATCTGTCGAGCCTGAAGATTCCGAACGCTCCGGTGGGCGAGCTGGAAGACTTCTCCGAGCAGGTCAAGCTGATGTTCGACCTGCTGGCTCTGGCGTTCCAGGCGGATCTCACGCGCGTGGCCACCTACATCATGGTCGCCGAAGGCACGAACCGGACCTACAACCATATCGGCGTTCCGGATGCGTTCCATCCCGTTTCCCATCACGCCAACGATCTGGAGCGGCTGAACAAGCTGGTGAAGATCCAGACCTGGCACGTGGAAAAGTTCGCCGAATTCGTGAAGAAAATGGCGGAAACCAAGGATGGCGAGGGATCGCTGCTCGATCACTCGATTTTCATGTACGGATCGAACATGAGCAACAGCGATCTGCACAACAATTATCCGGAGCCGAACATTATCGTCGGCGGCGGCAACGGCAAGGTGAAGCTCGGCGGGCAGCATATCGCGCTGCCGGACCGCACGCCGATCGCGAATCTGCACCTGACGATTCTGCAAAAGGCCGGCGTCGAGCGCGAGAAGTTCGGCGACAGCACGGGCGTCATTTCTCAGGTGTAGGAGCCGGATCCAAGTGGTAAATCGACGAAAATTCTTGCAGTCGGGCGCGATCGCCGCGTGGGCGGGTGCGCGCATTCTCAAGGGCCAGCAGGCCGCTGGCGGGCGCCTGACCGACAAACTGACGGTGATCGACGGCGGAGGCGCGAATGTCCTGGCGTTCGCCAGCGGCGATGGGCTGGTGCTGGTGGATAGCGGCGCTCCGAAATCCGGCGAGGCAATTATGGCCGCGCTGAAGAATCTCGATTCCAGCGGCAAAGTACACACGCTGTTCAACACGCACTATCACCTCGACCAGACCGGCAATAACGAGATGTTCGGGACCGCCGGGACGAAGATCGTCGCGCACGAGCGGACCCGCGAATGGATGTCCACCGACTATTGGGTTCCGGCCGAGGACCGCTATGAAAAGGCTCGTCCGAAAGCCGCCCGCCCGACGCAAACATTCCAAACCACGGGTTCCCTGAAGGCAGGCTCCGAGCAGATCGACTACGGCTATCTGATTCTGGCGCACACCAGCGGCGACATTTACGTGCACTTCAGGAACGCGAACGTGATGGCCGTGGGTGACGTCGCGTCTCCGCTGCGGGATCCCGCGCTGGACTGGTTCACGGGAGCGTGGATCGGCGGACGCGTGGACGGCATGGACACCGTGCTCAAGCTCGCGAACGATGCGACGAAGATCGTTCCCGCGTATGGTCCCGTGATGAGCAAAGCCGAGTTCCAGGCGGAACGCGACCTGATGGAAGAGGTGCGCGTGCGCCTGTTCAAGCAGGTCCGCGAAGGCGACGGTCCGAAAGACATGCTGGAGGGCGGCGTTCTAAAGGGGCTCGCCCGCACGTGGAAGGATCCCTACAAGTTTCTGTATGACGCAGCCAAGGGTTGCTGGGCGCACCACGACAAGATGGACCGCAACGTCGTGTAGGAGAGAGATTCACATGAAACGTTTCGTTCTGAGTGCTTTCGTGGCGATGGCTGCCTGGGCGCAGTCTACGCAAGGCTCTCTAGCTAGCCTCATCGAATCGGGGGACCTCAAGGCCGCGCTCGAGAAAGTCCGCACGGGCGCGGACGTGAATGAGGCGCAGCCCGACGGTACCCGTCCGGTCCACTGGGCGGTGTACCGCGTGGATTACGGACTGCTCGCAGCGCTGCTCGCGAAGAAGGCGGACGTGAACGTCACGAATGAGTTCGGATCCACGCCCCTGGCCGAAGCGGTCAAGCTCGCCGATGCCCGAATGGTCAAGATGCTGCTGGATGCGGGGGCGCAACCCGAGGCTCCCAATCCGGATGGCGAGACGGCATTGATGCTGGCGATCAAGACCGGCGAGCTGCCTGTGGTCGAGATGCTGCTTCAGGCCGGCGCGAATGTAAACACGGTCGAGAAATTTCACAACCAGACGCCCCTGATGTACGCCGCCGCCGCGCAGAAAAATGCGGCGGAGATGGTGAAGATGCTGCTTGCCAAGGGCGCCGACGTAAAACCTCGCGCGCTGTACACCGACTGGCCCAGCCAGATCACCTCCGAGCCGCGCGCGCAGTATCGTCCGGTGGGGGGATTGACGGCGTTGCTCTACGCGGCTCGCAACGGGTGCTATGCCTGCGTCGAGGAGTTGATCCAGGCCGGGGCGGATGTGAACGTTCCCACTCCGGAAGGCGTGAGCCCTCTGATGATCGCGCTCGATAACGATCACAATGACGTCGCCAAGCTGCTGCTGGATCGGGGCGCCAATCCGAACGTGTGGGACTGGTGGGGGCGCACGGCGCTGTACATCGTCATCGATCGCAAAGCGGCCGCGGCTCCGGGTGCGGGCGGCGGAAGAGGTGGCGCGGGACGCGGCCGGGGAGGCCGGGGGGCGGTCGTAGCCCGGGGTTCGGGACCGGCTGTTTCCAGCATGGAGATCCTTGATGCTCTTCTGGCCGCCGGCGTCGACGTCAACACGCAATTGAACATGCATCGTCCGAGCCGGGGCGGCAACAGCGGGCGTTTCATCGAGAACCTCCGCAGCACCGGCGCAACCCCCTTATCGCGCGCGGTCGAGGCAGGCGATCTCGAAGTGGCGCGCGCCTTGTTGGACAAAGGCGCCGACCCCAACATCAACGACATGGGATTGACCCCGTTTCTGCTCGCTGCCGGCGTCGGGCCGGGGAACCGCGGGGGAACCGGCCTGGCGGCGCAAGGCTCGGCCGGAGGCGCAGTGAATACGCCGCTCATGGACCTGCTGATTCAGCACGGGGCGAATGTGAATGCCCAGGTAACGGGCACCTTGACTTACTCCATGCGAGTCTCGCGGGCTCCCTCGGCCAATGAGGGTAAATCGGCGCTTCATGTCGCGGCGCAAGCCGGCCGGACGGACATGGTGCGCTATCTGCTCGCAAAGGGAGTCAATCCCGAGCTCGTGGACGCCGACGGCCATAAGGCGATCGATTTGGTGGGCCCAAGCGCTCCGCGCGGAGGCGGGCAGCCGGCCCCCGCCGCAGGAAACAGTGCCGCAGCGGGAAACGCCGCTGCGCGCGGCGCAGGGACGCCCCCGGCCGCTGGCGAAGGCCGAGGCGGCGCCAGAGGCGCCGATCCCGCAACGGCCGCCGAGATTCGCACGCTCTTGGAAAACGCGTCCAAGAGATAACCGGTCAAAGCGGCTTGGACCGCGCAGAGGTTCGCCTAACGCCTCGCGTACTCCAGGACTCCGCCCAGCAGCAATCCTTCGATGACTTCGCGATGAAAACCTTCGCTCAGCAGATCCGCTGCGGGTGACGGATCCGTGAGTCTCTCGTACAGGATCACCTCGCTGCGTGAGGCGCTTCGATGCAGACTGTCGAGCCCTGGTCCGAACAGCACTGCCGCGGCGTTCGGAATGACTGGAAGCGGGTTGTGCTGGAGCAGCGCCCGAATCACCTGATCGGGATGGCCATGGAAGTGAACCAGCGCGCCATGCTGGCCGCGCTTCAGCAGACACGGCCGGGCGTCCAGTTCGGATGGATCCGGCCACTCGAACTGCCGCGCTCCTTCATTCGCTCGGAGCGCCGCCAGTTCCAGATCGCACGCCGTGCGTTCGTGCGATGGGTCGGGAAGACGTTCCCGGATGAATTTGAGGAACGCGCCGGATTCTGCGCCCGTGAACGACTGTGTTCCTCCACCCAGAGATATCCACTCATCCAGGAACAACTGCCGGAGTTCGGCAGGCAAAACGGAAAGCGTAAGGAAAGCCGCCTTGGCCGCGCGGCCCGCGCGCCAGGGCTTTTGCACGTTCAGGGTGAAGCGGAAACCCGGATCCTCCTGGAGCGCCGAAAAATAGTCGCGCTCGGCGGGCGAGAGTGCGCCGTCGGGAACGCAGCCGCCGGCGCCTCGCACCAGGCTGGCGATGACGTTCTGAAGATCGGGCAGGCTCACCGGTGGCGCTCCCGGATCGTCGGCGCCCTTCTCAACTCCCGCTGGATCAGATTATGGGGATTGAGCAGAACCGCCGCGGTCTTCATGTGCGCCCTTGTTGTCCTCGGGTTTGAACGTCAGCCCGCGTCGTCGCGTAGCTGCAATCCTCTAGTGACCGGTGCGCGCCAAGCGTTTCAAGAAACCTGGAACCGAAGCGGCTGTAATAAGATGGAACTTCCAGCAGTGCGAAAACCGTTGTGCAAGAGCGATTTTCATTCGATGCAGCGTATGTTCAGCGGCTCAAGGAAGGCGATCCGGCCACGGAGCGTCACTTTGCGGAGTATTTCGGCGAGTTGATCCAGATCAAGGCGGCTACCAGGCTCCGGTCCGCTTCCGGCGCCGACGACATCCGGCAGGAGACGCTGTTTCGCGTGCTTCGGAACGTGCGGCAGGGCGCGCTCGATCATCCGGAGCGGCTGGGGGCGTATGTGAACACCGTCTCGAATCACGTGATCCAGGAGACCTTTCGGCGGAACCGCCGCACGAGTGAGTTTCCGAAAGAAGGAGCCAACATCGCTAGCGGAGAGGCGAGCGCGGAATTCGGGCTGCTTGAGAATGAGCGCGCTGAGATGGTGCGGAGGGCCTTGGGCGGGCTTGCCAGCGAAGATCGCGAGCTTCTGCAAAGGGTGTTTCTGGAAGACGAAGATAAAGATGCGGTTTGCAGGGACCTTGGCGTCAGCCGCGAGTACTTAAGGGTCCTCCTGCATCGGGCTAGAAGCAGGCTGCGGATTGCCCTGACCCGATGAGGAGCGCCGCAGGAGGCCGGGCGTGTTTGGGCGGAAAACTGCCGCTATCCGTTGTTGGCGCTAGGTACTGATGATGAGGAGGCCGGATGAGAATCTTGAATACAACCGTAATGATATTGCGCCGGATGACACTATAGATCGAGACCGGGATGGAACACGAACAGGCGGTCAAAAATCTCGCCGTGGAGTCCTATCTGCTCGGCGAGATGACTTCGGAAGAGCGGGAGGCGTTCGAGCAGCATTACTTCGAGTGCCCGATTTGCGCCGACGACGTCCGTTCCGCATCTCAGTTTATCGGGGAAATGAAGCAGGTCCTCGAGGCCGGTCAACCCCCGAGCCCCGCGGCGCGAATTCCGGCGTCGAGAGCGTGGGCTTCGGGCGGGTGGCGAGGTTGGTTCCGGCCGCAAGTCGCCGCGGCCGCAATTGCGGTTTTGGCTGTAGTCGCCGGATTCGAAGGTCTTTCAGTGATCCCGCGCCTCCGGCAGCAGTTGGAGAGTGCCAGCTCGCCCCGGCTGGTAACCGCGTACGTGCTTCATCCGCAAACGCGGGGAACGCCGTCGATCGTGAATGTGGCCGCGGGCGCGCCGGCGATACTGACGCTCGATCTTCCGGAATTTGCTCCTTCATCCGCCGCAAGCGGTTTGCGATTTCTTGTAAAATCGAGCGACGGCCGGACCGTACTTGAGATTCGTGGAGAACCTGTTTCGCCGGGCGAGCCGGTAACGCTATCAATCCCTAAGCTGGATTTACCGGCAGGCGAGTATGCTCTCGCAGTCGAGACGATGCCTGGGAAAAACCAAGCCGGGCAAGAACTGGCGCGGTATCCGTTCGAGCTGAAGCATCAGAATTAGCGAGTTCGCACGCCGCCAGAGTGGGCAACGCGGCACGCCGGCGAGCGTGCGCTACAAACGTGGGCCCAGAAGCCCGTGTTTGCCGCGTCGAGACTCTTCTCGACGCCGGTACTAAAAAAAACTATCTTTAAAGGATGCGGAGGCACGCGGCGCTGGCGGTGCTGGCCTTGGCAGCAGCCTGTTCACGATCGTCTTCGCCGGACAAGGCCTACGCCGAGGCCTGGGATGCATTCCGCCAAGGCAATCTTGAGCGTGCCCAAAGCCTGGTGGATGCGGCGCTCAAGGGCCGCCCTGAAGCGGCGGACGCTCTGACGCCGCTGCGGATGCTGCAGGCCGAGATCCTGCTTTCCCGTGGGCAAGCGCGAAGGGCCGGAAATCTCCTGGCGAGCCTGCCCGATCCACGAGATCCGCTGCTGCACGTCCGATGGCTGGTGGACCAGGCCGACGCTGCTTCGAAGCTTGACCAAAACCCTCAAGCTTTGCGCCTGCTCGATGAGGCGGATGGGAGCGCGGCCAGCTTCCCCAGTAGCGACCCGGCGTTGAAGGGCCGGCTTCTGCGCGGCGCAATTCTGGCGCATGACCGTCAGTTTGACGAGGCGGAACGAGTGCTGGAAGAAACCGCCGCTCGCGCGGCCAGCGCCAGCGACACGTTCAACCAGGCGGCGGCTTTGCTGAACCTTTCCTATTCCGCCTTTAACCAGCGCCGGTACGACGAGTCCCTCAACTACAGCCTTCCCGCGCTGGAAGCCGCCGAAAAGGCTCATGCCGGCCGGCTGGCGGGCCTGGCCAACAATAACCTGGGTATGGCGTACACGGTCTTGCGCGATCTCGACCGCGCGCAAAATCATCTGGACGCGGCAATCACCCAGCTCCGCAAAATTGGCGATCTCAGGAACCTGGAAAACGCTCTCGGGAATCGAGGGGATGTGCATCTCTTAAGCCATCAGCCTCAGGCGGCCGCGCGGGATTTTCAGGAAGCTGCCGGAATCGCCACGAGCATCGAGGCCAGATCGGATGCGGCGCGGTGGGCCCGCCAGCTTTCGCTGGCCTTTACGGAACAACGCAATTGGGCAGAAGCCGAATCCTGGAATCGGCGTGCCGAGGATCTGGACGCGACTCTGCACGAACCGGGGAACTCACTTTACCTGAAAATGAATGCGGCCGCGATCGCGCATGGCAAGGGAAACCGGCAGGAGGCGATTCGCCTTTACCGCGAACTGATCGCCGGCGCCGCAGCGGTGCCCTACCTGGAATGGAACGCGCACGTTCGTCTGGGCTCGCTTCTGGCGGAGGAGAAAAGTCCCGAGGCGAACGCCGAATACGAGCGCGGGCTCAAAGTGCTGGAACAGGTTCGATCTACCCTGATCCGCGACGATTACCGGCTCACGTATCAGGACGCCTTGATGCAATTCTTCAAGGACTATGTTGACCTGCTGGTTTCCGAGGGCCGCGAACGGCAGGCTCTTGAGGTCGCCGAATCCAGCCGCGCGCGCCTGCTAAGCGAGAAGTTGGGACTCAAGAACGGGACTGGTGAGATCCGCGCCGCGGATCTTCAGAGCTACGCCGGCCGCAATGGGGAAGCGCTGGTCTCTTACTGGCTTGCGCCGCAGCGTTCGTTTGTATGGATCGTCACATCCCGCCGGATCTATATGAAGACGCTCCCGGAGCAGCGTGTGATCGAAGGCCTGGTTCGAGCGTATAGGAAGGCACTGGAGGAAGACCTGCGCGATCCGGTCGAGTCTCAATTGCCGCAGGCCGAGCGTCTCAGCCAGATCTTGCTCGGTCCGATCCAGGCCGAGCTGGCTGGGGTGCGCCGCGTGGTAATCGCCCCGGACGGCGTGCTTCATGCGCTCAATTTCGAGACGCTGCCGGCGCCGGAGTCGCGTGCTTACTGGATTGAACGGGTGGAACTCTCGTTAGCCCCTTCGCTCAGTCTTCTGGCCCAAGCCGAACCGAGGCCGCGCGCAAAGGCGTCTCTTCTACTGATCGGCGCTCCGAACACGGTGAACCGGGATTATCCGGAGCTGCCCGAGGCGAAGTCCGAGATCGAAAGCATCCGGGGACGTTTCGCGGGAGAGGAGGAAGTGGTGCGCACGGGCGCCGAGGCGACGCCGCAAGCGTTTTTCGCATCCATGCCAGAGCGGTTCTCGATGATACACTTCGCGGCGCACGCCGAGGCAAACTCGCAAACGCCGCTTGAATCTGCGATTATCCTGTCGAGCGCCGGCAGCCGGTTCAAGCTCTATGCGCGGGACATCACGGGTCTGAAACTTTCGGCCGGCCTGGTGACCATTTCCGCCTGCCGTAGCGCAGGCGCGCGGACGTACGGCGGGGAAGGCCCGGTGGGTCTGGCGTGGGCGTTTCTCGAATCGGGGGCGCAGGCCGTCATCGCCGGATTGTGGGATGTGGGAGACCGCTCCTCTTCGCAATTGATCCAGAGCCTGTATGGCGCGCTGGCCTCCGGGAGCCGGCCGGCGGCGGCGCTTCGCCAGGCGAAGCTCGAACTGCTGCACTCCGCTGGCCCCTATCGCAAGCCGTATTACTGGGCTGCTTACCAGACGTATATCCGCTAGCAGCCCCGCCTGCTCACGCGGGGCTCAGTGAGCTCACTGCGGCGCAGAGCCGCGATTGTGAGAAAACAGGCTGGCACATCAAGAAAAAAGTTCCAAAAAAGTGAAACGATTCACGGGTCGGGACCACTAGAGTTCAAGCGGACGCCAGAAGCCGCGAACCAAGTCCTTCGGAGGAGGGAGTGGTGGAATGTCCTTCCGCCGCTCCAGGACTTGGTTTCTCCTCAATCCACACGAGCCATCTTTCTGCCCGGCAGAATGCGGGCCCGTGCGATACTGAAACCGGATAAAACGATCGGACTGTAACACTCCGTTCGAAACGTTGCATCACCTGTTAGGTACGCGACCACTGGGATTGGGGTTCGATAGGGGTGCTGGACGGACGAAGAAGAGTTGCCATTGAAGCAGTTCGGCCGGAAATCGATGGCGGCCGGTTTCCGATCAAACGGGTCCTGGGCGAAACCGTAACCGTTGAAGCGGACGTTTTCACCGACGGCCACGATTCGCTGGACTGCGTCCTGCTCTACCGTAAGAAAGACCGGGCGGGATGGCTCGAAGCCCCTCTGCGGCCGATCGGAAACGACCGCTGGCGCGGCGCGTTTCGTCCGGAAGGCCTCGGCCTGCATATCTACACGATCGAAGGTTGGGTGGACCGTTTCCGCACCTGGCGCAACGATCTGATCAAGAGGGTGGAGGCGGGCCAGTGGACGCAGGCGGACATTCTCATCGGCGCTGCGCTCGTCGAAGAGGCCGCCGCACGCGCGACCCCTGAGGATGCCGCAAGGCTTTCCGGATGGGCGCTGCGCCTGCGCTCTGCACAGTCCGATGCTCCCGCTCTGGCCCTGGACGAAGATCTGGCGGCCCTGGTTTTTCGCTATCCGGACCGGCGTTTGGCAGTGCGCTACGACAAGGAACTGAGAGTAATCGTGGATCGCGAGAAGGCTCGTTTCAGCGCCTGGTATGAGGTTTTCCCCAGATCCTGCGCGCCGGAGCCTGGGCGCCACGGAACCTTTGCCGACTGCGCCGCCCGTCTGCCCTACATCGCCGGAATGGGTTTTGATGTTCTGTACCTTCCTCCCATTCACCCGATCGGGCATTTGAACCGGAAAGGCAGGAATAACGCTCCGTCGGCCAGCGAAGACGATCTCGGAAGCCCTTGGGCCGTGGGAGGACCTTCGGGAGGGCACAAATCCATCGATCCGCGGCTAGGCACGCTCGCCGATTTTCATGCGCTGATGGAACGCGCCCGGCAGCACGGGTTGGAAATCGCGCTGGATCTCGCGTTTCAGTGCACGCCGGATCATCCCTACGTGAAGGAACATCCGGAGTGGTTCCGCCACCGGCCGGACGGCTCGATCCAATATGCCGAGAACCCTCCCAAGAAATACGAGGACATTTATCCGATCGATTTCGAGACCGACGACTGGCAAGCGCTGTGGGAAGAGCTCCGGAGCGTAGTCCTGTTTTGGGTCGAACAGGGAGTCAGGATTTTTCGCGTCGACAATCCCCACACAAAACCCTTCGCGTTCTGGGAGTGGCTGATTTCGAGCGTGGAGACGCAACATCCGGAGGTGATCTTTTTGGCCGAAGCGTTCACGCGCCCCGGACCGATGTACCGGCTCGCCAAGCTCGGCTTTTCGCAGTCCTACACGTATTTCGCGTGGCGAAACACCAAACAGGAGATCACCGAGTACTTCACGCAGTTGACCAAGACCGAAGTGCGCGAGTACTTCCGGCCGAACCTTTGGCCGAACACTCCGGACATTCTGCCCGAGTATCTTCAGATCGGCGGACGCCCCGCGTTCCTGATCCGTTTGGTGCTGGCAGCCACGCTGGGCGCGAGCTACGGCATCTACGGACCCGCATTCGAGTTGTGCGAGAACACCCCGCGCCAACCCGGAAGCGAAGAATACCTCGATTCGGAAAAATACGAGATACGACACCGCGATCTGAACGCCCCGTGGAGCCTGAAAGAGTTCATCGCGCGCATGAACGCCATCCGGCGCGAGAACCCGGCGCTGCACCAGGATTGGAACCTGCATTTTCACCAAGTGGATAATCCCGTGCTGTTGTGCTACAGCAAGGCTAGCGAGGACCTTTCCAGTGTCGTTCTGGTGATCGTGAACCTGGATTTCCGGCATGCCCAATCCGGCTGGCTGGATCTGGATCTCGACCGGCTCGGCTTGGATAACGAACTCTCGTATCAGGCGCACGACTTGTTGAGCGGAGGCCGTTACCTATGGCAGGGACGAAAAAACTTCGTACAACTGGATCCGCAGGAACAGCCGGCGCACGTATTGCGGCTGCGGCGCAGAATTCGCACGGAACGCGATTTCGATTATTACCTCTAATGGAATAGAAACTCATGGGCGCGCCGCTCCTTACGGATTATGACCTATATCTGATCGCGGAAGGCTCGCATTATCAGAGCTACGAAAAGCTCGGCGCGCACATCGCAGAAATCGGAGGCAAACCGGGCGTCTCGTTCGCCGTATGGGCGCCCAACGCGAAGCGGGTCTCGGTTATCGGCGATTTCAACGCCTGGAATCCGGAGGCCACGCCCATGCAGTTGCGGCCGAAAGCGGGCGTTTGGGATTGCTTTGTTCCGAATCTCGGTCAGGGCACTTTGTACAAGTACTTCGTGGAATCCCGCTACGGAGGCTATCGCGTGGACAAGGCCGACCCTTATGCGTTCGCTGCCGAGATTCGTCCGCAAACGGCATCCAAAGTCTGGGACCTGAGCCGCTATCAGTGGAACGATCAACCCTGGACGGCCGCCCGGGCGGGCCGGCATCTTCATGAATCCGCGATGTCGATATACGAAGTCCACTTGGGCTCATGGGCGCGCGTGCCGGAGGAGAACAACCGCTGGCTAACCTACCGCGAACTGGCCGAAAACCTTCCGGATTACGTCCACAGCATGGGATTCACTCACGTCGAGTTCCTGCCCGTGACCGAACATCCCTTCGATGGATCGTGGGGATATCAGACTGTAGGCTATTTCGCTCCGACCAGCAGGTTCGGCACGCCGGACGATTTCATGTATCTGGTGGACGCGCTGCACCAGAAGGGCATCGGCGTCATCCTGGATTGGGTTCCGGCCCATTTTCCGAACGACGCTCACGGATTGGGATTCTTCGACGGCACGCATCTCTACGAACACGCCGATCCGCGCCAGGGCGTGCAGCCGGACTGGAACACGTTTGTGTTTAACTACGGGCGTCCGGAGGTGAAAAATTTCCTGATTACGAACGCCCTCTTCTGGATCGAGAAGTACCATGCGGATGCCCTCCGCGTAGATGCGGTCGCCTCATTGCTGTATCTGGATTACGGGCGTCGCGAAGGCGAGTGGATCCCCAACCCTCACGGCGGGCGCGAGAACCTGGAAGCAATCGGATTCCTGCGCTCCTTGAATGAGCGTGTGTATGGCGCATCGCCCGGAGTTGCGGTGATTGCCGAGGAGTCCACTTCCTGGCCGATGGTTTCGCGTCCCACCTACACCGGGGGGCTCGGATTCGGCCTCAAATGGAACATGGGCTGGATGCACGACACGCTGGAGTACATGTCCAAGGATCCGATTCACCGCCGCTTCCATCACCGGCGGATCACCTTCAGCTTGCAGTACGCGTTTTCGGAAAACTACATCCTCCCGTTGTCCCATGACGAAGTCGTGTACGGAAAGGGGTCCATGATCCGCAAGATGCCCGGCGATGCCTGGCAGAGGTTCGCGAATGTGCGGCTCCTGTACGGATATATGTTCGGACATCCCGGGAAGAAACTCCTGTTCATGGGCTGCGAATTCGGCCAATGGAACGAATGGAACCATGACGCCAGCCTGGATTGGCATCTGCTTCAGAGCCCTCCGCATGCCGGCCTGCAAAGATGGGTACGGGACTTGAACACGTTTTATCGCGGCGACCCCGCGTTGTTTGAGCTGGATGGCGAGCCGGCGGGTTTCGAGTGGATCGCCTGCGATGACAGCCAGCAGAGCGTGATCACCTTCCTGCGATGGGACCGGCGCAGGGAGCACGCGGTCATGTTTGTCTGCAACTTTACTCCCGTGCCCCGCTACAACTATCGTGTGGGCGCGCCGTTTGGAGGCTTCTGGAAGGAAGAGCTGAATAGCGACGCGCTGCTCTATGGGGGAAGCGGCCAAGGCAACCTGGGGGGCGTGGAAGCCTCTCCGCTGCCGAGACACGGCCGCCCACATTCGCTGAACCTCACACTGCCGCCGCTCGCCACGATCGTGTTTCGGAGCAAGCGCCCGAAGGGGGCGGCGTGAGCGATAAACCGAAAGCGATCGGCAGCGCGCGGGATCCGCTGTGGTTCAAGGATGCGGTAATTTATGAGCTGCACGTCCGAGCGTTCTACGACAGCAACAACGACGGAATCGGGGATTTCCCCGGCCTGATTCAGAAACTGGATTACCTCACCGACCTCGGCGTAACCTGTCTCTGGCTTCTTCCCTTCTTCCCTTCCCCGCTCCGGGATGACGGTTACGATATCGCGGACTACGTCTCCGTACACCCGAGCTATGGAACCCTCGACGATTTTCGGGCTTTCCTGAAGGCCGCGCACGAGCGGGGCCTGCAAGTCATGATCGAGCTGGTGATCAACCACACGTCCGACCAACATCCCTGGTTTCAGACTGCCCGTTCGAGTCCGCCGGGTTCCCCGGAACGCGATTTTTATGTGTGGAGCGACACGGTAGAGAAATTTCGTGACGCGCGCATCATTTTCACGGACACCGAGAAATCCAACTGGACCTGGGATCCGGTTGCGAAAGCGTACTACTGGCACCGTTTTTTTTCCCACCAGCCCGATTTGAACTATGACAACCCGGTGGTACTGGCCGAAATCGAAAAAGTGATGCGGTTCTGGCTGGATTTGGGCGTGGACGCGCTCCGCATGGACGCCATTCCTTATCTGATTGAACGGGACGGCACTAACTGTGAGAATCTGCCGGAGACGCACGCGGTGGTGAAGAAGCTTCGCGCGGCGATGGACAGCCACTATGAAAACCGCATGATTCTGGCGGAAGCGAACCAGTGGCCCACCGACGTCCGCGCGTATTTCGGCGACGGCGACGAATGCCACATGGCGTTCCATTTCCCCCTGATGCCGCGCTTGTTCATGGCCCTGCGGCTGGAAGACCGGCATCCGATCACGGACATCATCGCCCAGACCCCGGAGATCCCGCCGAATTGCCAGTGGGGACTTTTCTTGCGCAATCACGACGAGCTGACCCTGGAAATGGTCACCGACGAGGAGCGCGATTACATGTACCTGGCCTACAGCGCCGACCCGCAAATGCGGATCAATATCGGGATCCGGCGGCGGCTGGCTCCCCTCATGGAAAACAACCCGAGGCGGATCGAGCTTTTGATCGGACTGCTGTTCTCGTTTCCGGGGACGCCGATTCTCTACTACGGCGACGAGATCGGCATGGGCGATAACATCTATCTCGGCGATCGCAACGGCGTGCGGACTCCCATGCAATGGAACGGGGACAGGAACGCCGGATTTTCCCGCGCCACGCCGGCGAGGCTCTATAGCCCCGTGATCATGGATCCGGTTTACGGATATGAGGCGCTGAATGTGGAAGCGCAACAAGCGGATCCGTCCAGTTTGCTGAACTGGATGCGGCACATGATCGCCCTGCGCAAATTGTTTCGCGTCTTTGGACGGGGATCGATCGAGTTTTTCGAGCCGGCAAACCGCAAGGTACTGGCCTATATGCGGCGCTTTCAGGACGAGCAGATCCTGTGCGTCGCCAATCTGTCGCGCTTCGCACAGCCCTTTGAACTGGATCTCTCCGCCTACGCCGGAATGACGCCGATCGAAATGCTGGGCTACGTGGAATTTCCGAAGATCGGAACGGGAGCCTATTCCCTTACGCTGGGGCCCTACGGATTTTTATGGTTCGAGCTGCACGGCGAGCCGGAGGTTCGCTTCGGCGAAAAATTCGGCGCGCAGGAAAGCTCACTGGAACTCGCGCCGACCGCCGGATGGGCGGCGCTGCTGGAATCCTCGGCTCGCGAGACTTTAGAGGCGCTGGTGCTGCCGTCCTTCCTGCCATCCCAACGCTGGTTTGGCAGCAAGACTCGCAGCATTCGTGCGATGCGCGTTACGGACTGGCTCAGCTTGCCGGATTCCCCGGCGGCGCTGGTGCTGCTCGAAGTGGAGTTTCATCAGGGCGCCACGGAGATTTACTCGGTTCCACTTTCGATGGCCATGGGCGAGGCGGCCGGCGCGGTTCGGACCACGAACCCCGCCGCGATTCTGTGCCAGGTCCGAAAGGGAGCGGGAACGGGCGTGTTATATGATGCGACGGTAGATGAACCGGCTGGACGCGCCTTGCTAACGATCCTCCGGGACAACCAGGACATTCACACCGGCCGGGGACGGCTGAGAGGAAGCGCGGGCGCGGCGCTGCATGACAGTGCGCAAATCGCCGAACTGCCGGTTCGCCGGGTCGGAGCGGAGCAGAGCAACACATCGATCCTGTTCGGAAACCGATTCATTCTCAAGCTCTACCGCCGCCTGGAGCAAGGCCCGAATCCGGACTGCGAGATGAACCAGTTTCTGAGCGAGAGAGCCGGATTCAGCGGCGTTCCGAAATTCGGCGGCCGGCTTGTGTATGACCTGCCGGGCGGGTCCACGATGACGCTCGCCATGGTGCAGGAGTTCGTCGAGAACCAGGGCGATGGATGGCAATCGGCGCTGGAGGATCTCACGCGCTATCTGGAACAGCGCGCGGCGGAGGAAAAGGCACAACCGGCCGGCTCTTTCGATTTGCCTCCGCTGGCGGAATTGTGGCAAGGGGAGATTCCCGCGGACGCACGCGAGCGCGTGGGCGTGTTTTATGATTCGGCCGTGAACCTCGGACGCAGGACTGCCGAAATGCACATCGCCCTTGCCTGTCCCACAGGCGATCCAGCGTTCGACCCGGAACCCCTTGAAAAAAGCGATCTGGAAAGGCTGGCGAAGGAGCTCCACGACCATGCCGCCTCCGTTCTGGACGTGTTGAAGAACAGCCTGGCGCACCTGCCGGACGAGGCGACCGAGAGGGCGAGTTTCCTGCTAAGCCGGCGGCGTCAGGTGCTCGCGGAGTTGAGCTCGTTGAGCGGATTCGAGGCGGAATCGCTCAAGATCCGCGTGCATGGAGACTACCACTTGGGGCAGGTTCTTCGAGTCGCGGGCGATCACGTCATTCTCGACTTTGAGGGCGAGCCTGCGCGGCCGCTCACGCAAAGGCGGGCGAAACAGCCGGCGTTAAAGGACATTGCGGGAATGTTGCGGTCGTTCAGTTACGCAGCCCAGACCGCCATGCTTTCGTACGCGACCCGCCGTTCGGAAGCGGTGGAGCGCATCGAGCCTTGGGCGCGCTACTGGGAGCGTATCGCCTCCGCCGCCTTCCTGCGGTCCTACTGCGACGCCGCTGCGGGAGCCAGCTTCCTACCGTCGCAGCCCGAGGCTTTCCTCAAGTTGCTGGATGCGTATCTCCTCGACAAAGCGTTGTACGAGTTAGCCTATGAGCTCAATAACCGGCCGGCCTGGGTAGGCATTCCGCTGGCTGGCCTTATCTCCCTGGACTTGATGGGGAACAAGGCCGGATAACGATCCACTCCGTATGCAAACTGAGGCGGCAAAGCCCGGCGTCCAGCAGAAAATCGACGCGCTCGGCGCTGCGGATATCGTTGTCGGAATTCCCAGTTTCAATAATGCGTCGACCATCGGGCTTGTGGTTCGCGCGGCGCACCAGGGTCTGCGGCAATTTTTCCCCTCGGCGCGCGGCGTCATTATCAATTCCGACGGTGGATCCACGGACGGAACTCCCGCGGCCTTTCTGGAGTCCGTCGCCTCCGACGGAGAGGTCCTTCAGGTTTCGCACGAGATCGCACCCGTGCAGAAGCTTTCGGAGCCGTATATCGGCGTTCCGGGGAAAAGCAGCGCGGTCCGGAATGTGTTCCAACTCGCCCGCCGGCTGGGCGCCAAGGCCTGCGTGGTGGTGGATTCGGATTTGCGCAGCGTCACGCCGGAATGGATCCGGCTGCTGGTGGAGCCGGTTCTCGAAAGAGGCTACGATTTTGTCGCTCCTCAATATGTCCGCCACAAATTCGACGGAACGATTACAAAGAGCATCGTGTACCCGATGATTCGGGCCCTCTATGGCAAACGCGTCCGCCAGCCGATTGGCGGCGAGTTCTGTTCCTCATACACCCTTCTGAGCCAATACCTCGATCAGGATGTCTGGGAAACGGAGGTGGTGCGCGCCGGCGTTGAGCTTTGGCTCACTACCGAAGCGCTGACGAACGGAGCACGCATGTGCCAGGTCATGCTGGGAGTCCGGGCCCACGAGCACAGGGATGCGGCGGCCGATCTGAGCACAATCCTGTCCCAGATTCTGGGGGCTCTGTTCACGGAGATGGACCGCCGCACTGCGGTTTGGCAGAAAATCCGGGGATCGACGCCCCTGACGGTAGCCGGCGGAACGGGCGAAGCCGAGACGGAACCGGTCAAGATCGACGTCGAGAACATGTTGGAGTCGCTCCGGCTCGGATTCAAGAACCTCTTCGAGATTTGGAGCATGGTGCTGCCGCCCGATTCCTTGTTGGATCTGCGGAGACTGGCGCGGCGCCCGGCCGCGGATTTCCGCATACCGGATGAGTTGTGGGCGCGCATTGTGTACGACTTCGCCGTGGCGCATCACGTTCGCACGCTGAATCGTGATCACCTGCTGCGCGCCTTCACGCCTTTGTACCTGGGCTGGGTGGCATCGTTCGTCATGGAAATGGATGCAGCCGGCGCGGCCCAGGTCGAGGCTCGGATCGAAGATCTTTGCTTGCGCTACGAAGCGCAAAAACCGTACTTGATTTCGCGCTGGCGCTGGCCGGATCGCTTTTAGCATCTGCAAGCGATCCGCAAAAAGGAGGCCGATATGTGGGAGCAGTTGAACTTGGCGTTGCAGCAGTCCCTCAACCGGGTGATTACCGGGATTGCGGATTTTCTTCCGGGCGTGCTGGCCCTTTTCCTGGCGCTCCTGCTGTCTCTGCCGCTGGCATGGATCGTCAGCCGCCTGGTCCGGCGTTCGCTGACCGGACTGCACTTCGACCAGCGGCTCAGTGAATGGGGATTCTCGGCGATATCCGAGTGGTCCCCGTCCCAAAGCCCGACTCAGTTGATCGGCCGGCTGGTCTACTGGATTCTCGTGCTGCTGGGAGTCCTGGTGGGCCTGACCGCACTGGACGCGAACCTTACAGAAGGCCTCGCCGCGCGCCTGCTCGCGTACTTGCCCAACGTGTTCGTCGCGGTTCTGGTCTTTATGGTAGGCAGTTTCGTCGCCCGGTTTCTGGCGCGAAGCGTTCTGATCAGCGCTGTGAACATGCAGATCGCTTCCGCCAGGTTGATCAGCCTGGGCGTTAAATGGCTGATCCTGGTGCTGGCCTCGGCCATGGCGCTGGAGCATTTGGGCATCGGCGGCAGCATCGTCCGGCTGGCCTTCGCCATCCTGTTTGGAGGAATCGTGCTGGCGCTCGCGTTGGCGGTCGGCTTGGGATCGAAAGACATCGTCAGCAAAACCTGGGAACGGCGCGAGCAGGATAACCGGGAAACAGAACAGCCGTTCCACCACCTTTGAGCAGGTGCGCGCGAAAAAGCGCAACGATTGCGCATTCCAGGGTGGCGATCGATTCTTCGCGTTCCCGTAGCCGATTGAAAACCGGGCGCTACCCGAGCGCAAGTGGAACGGCCCTCCAGATGCATATCTGGAAGCCTGAAATCGGGAGGTGACGATGATTAGCCGGAGCGAATTGGAAAGACTCATCGTGGTCGGGTTGCGCGAGCTTCGCCAGGCAGAGCAGGATTTGGCTCGGCGCTTCCGGCGCGCTGCTTCCCGGCGCAAGGCCGATTGGGCTTTCTTCGCCGGATCTCTGGCGGATCTGAAGGCGAAAGCCGCGGCGCTCGAGGAACTTCTCGGCGCGCTGGACAGGGATCGATCGGGCAGCCATCCCGCCGCCGCGTAGTCCAACAGAACGGCGCCGCAATCGCGCGGGCGCTTCAATTCCGATAAAGTGTCTAGTTGACCTTGTTGGAGAAGGAGCAGCCATGCGACGTGCCTCGATCCTACGAATCCTGACTTATGCCCTTTGGGGGAGCCTGCCGATTCTGCCCCTGGCCGCGCAGCAAGGAGCGAAAAACGGCGAATGGCGGACTTACGGCGGGGACTTGGGGAATACGCATTATTCTCCTCTTGACCAGATCAGCGCCGCGAACTTCGACAAACTCCAAGTGGCGTGGCGTTTCCAGACGTCGAATCTGGGACCGCGTCCCGAATTTAATCTCGAGACGACGCCGCTGATGGTCAACGGCGTTCTGTACGCCACGGCCGGCACGCGGCGCGCGGTGGTCGCCCTGGACGCTGCCACCGGCGAGCTGCTTTGGGTCCACAGCGAGCGTGAAGGGGCGCGCGGCAGCGCGGCGCCCCGGCAGTTATCCGGACGCGGCCTGGCTTACTGGACCGATGGCCGTGAGGAGCGGATCCTCTACGTCACGCCGGGCTACCGCCTGGTCGCGCTGAATGCGAAAACCGGAATTCCCGTGCCGGGCTTCGGCCAAAACGGGATCGTCGACTTGAAGCTCGACGATGACCAGCAGATTGACCTGGTCCGGGGCGAAGTCGGCTTGCACGCCACTCCGGTGGTGGCTGGAGATACGGTGATCGTCGGCGCGGCCCATCGATCCGGCGGAGTTCCGCGAAGCAAGAGTAACGTCAAAGGCTACGTCCGTGGTTTCGATGTCCGCACCGGCAAGCGGCTGTGGATCTTCCACACCATTCCGCGTCCGGGAGAATTCGGCTACGACACCTGGGAGAAAGATTCGGCGGATTATACGGGCAACGCCGGAGTCTGGGGCCAGATCAGCGTGGACGAAGAGCTGGGCATGGTCTATCTTCCCGTGGAGCTGCCAACAGGCGACTACTACGGAGGCCATCGGCCCGGAAACGGGTTGTTCGGCGAAAGCTTGGTCGCCGTGGATCTCAAGACCGGCCAGCGAAAGTGGCACTTCCAGTTGGTCCACCACGGGATCTGGGACATGGATATTCCCTGCGCGCCGATCCTGGCGGACATCACCATCAATGGTCAAATCGTGAAGGCGGTCGCGCAGCCGACGAAACAGGCGTTCCTGTACGTGTTCGATCGCGTAACCGGCAAACCGATCTGGCCCATCGAAGAGCGGCCGGTGGAAAAAGGCTCGGTCCCAGGCGAGTGGTATTCGCCGACGCAGCCGTTTCCCACGAAGCCGCCTGCCTACGATCTCCAGGGATTCCAGCTCCAGGACCTGATCGACTTCACCCCGGCCCTGCGGGCGGAAGGAGAGAAGGTCACCGCGCTGTACAAGCTCGGACCGATCTTCACGCCTCCGGTAGTGAGCCAGGCGAACGGCCCGCTGGCGACGCTCGCAATGGGCACGGCGGGCGGCGGGACGAACTGGCCCGGCGGTTCCTACGATCCGGAAACTCACCGGGTTTACGTGTTTTCGCAGCGCTCCATTAGCGCGCTGGGGCTGGTCCCGAGCGATCCGAGGGTGACGGATTTCGCCTACATTCAAGGGAACGCGCGGACCGGCCCTCGCACCACCGGAGGCGCCGGAGCGGACGCGGCGCAAGATACCAGGCCGGCTGCGGCTCGCGAAGCCGACGCGGGCAGCCTGACAGTTCAAGGGCTCCCGCTGATGAAACCGCCGTATGCCAGCATCAGCGCGATTGACTTGGACCGCGGCGAAATCGTGTGGCAAGTCGCGCACGGCGAGACGCCAGACAACATCCGCAATCACCCGGCGCTCCAGGGACTGAACATTCCGCGGACCGGCCGCCCGGGTGTGATCGGCACACTCGTGACTAAGACTCTGGTGATCGCCGGCGAACGGGATATTTTCACCACGCCCTCCGGCCAGCGCGGAGCGATGTTGCGCGCCTATGACAAAGCTACCGGCAAGGACGCAGGAGCAGTCTTCATGCCGGCCGGTCAAACGGGAACGCCGATGACCTACATGCTCGACGGAAAACAGTACATCGTGCTGGCGATCGGAGGGACCGGGTATCCGGCTGAGTTTGTCGCGTTCCGGTTGCCCTGATCCGTAGCGGTTGTCATTTCTCCCCCTGGGGTGAGCGCGGCCGCGGCGAGATCCTCAAGTAAGCCGGTCAACGTGGGGTATGGCCCGGCCGTCGTGACGCTACCGTGATTTCCTCGATCAGAACTTCCGCGTGGAAGCTGCCCTCGACAACCGCACAGCAGCGCACTTCGCCAAAAACAAAACTGTTGCCGATTCTGACCTGCATGAGGCTCCCCGGGGCGAGGAACTGGGACACGCACAATCCCAGGCTATAGGGCGAGGACCGGATCAACTGCGCCGGCAGACGCTCCAGAGAGAGCGGCCGAAGCGATCGAACTGAGACGGGGGTTCTTCCGGCGTCCAAAGCGGCTTGAAGATGCCGGCAGAGCTCATCCTGGCTTGCGTGTCTGTATGCCATCATGCTGCCGGCCTTTCCAGTGAAGCTCTGGTGTTCCCGCCGGGCGCTTGTAGCGCAACCGCCATCTTGGCGAGAGCAGCCTTGTGAATCTGCGAGACGCGGCTTTCGTTGATTTTAAGGATCGAGCCTATCTCGCGCATCGTCCGTTGCTCGAAGTAGTAGAGCTGAAAAATCAACCTGTGCCGCTCCGGCAGCGCGGCGAGGGCGATGGCCAAGGCCCGCTGTGACTGCCGCCGTTCGCACAAGGACTCGGGCGATGGAGTACGCCGGTCAGGCAAGTCAAATCTTGGGCGGTCCGGGTCGTCATACTGAGAGGCCGAAATCACTTCCGGTCTTGCGCATTTGGCGCGCTGCCTGTGCCACTGTTCCAAAGTAAGGTTGAGCCTGGACGCAATTTCAGTGTCGGAGGGATTCCGCCCGAGAGTCGCGGTCAGTTCCTCCACGACCGACTCGATTTGTTTCCGCCGCCGGCGGGTACCACGGGACGCCCAGTCTAAGTCGCGAAGACTATCCAAAATCGCCCCACGAATACGGCAGCTCGCGTAGATGGAGAATGACACCGCCTTGCCGGCGTCGTACTTTTTTGCGGCGTCCAGGAGCCCTAGCGTCCCGGCTTGTATCAGATCATCGAGTTCAACGGCCGCGGGCAAGGACGACTTCAGGCGGGCAGCGATAGCCCGCACCAGCGGCATGTATTGGAGGATGAAGTCCTCACGTTGCTGGGCCTCGTTTTCCGAAGCGGACGGAAGCGAATCAGGACAGGAAAGTTTCGAGGGAGCAATCATCAGTAACATCTCCTAGCGCGTCGGTCAACATCAGGCTGACCGCGATGCTGCGTAGGTGCAATCCGCTCGCCTAAGACTGACGGGCCATTGGGCGCGGTTCACTTGGACGCCTTGGAAGGATACTAAGTCTCTGGCATTGAAGCTCTAACCGCAGAATCGGACCAGAGACGGGCGCGTGTGGCGGATGGGCTCGCCAGGGAATGCACGACCCGGACATAGTTCACTGGTGAGACACTCTTCTCACGCCTGACTCCTGTAAGCCCAAAGCAGTGCGTGGTTCCACCCAGTACTAAGGTGCGCATTTTTCCAATATGTAGTCTCTAAAGGATTCTACTTAGGCCGCCGATTTCCGGAGAATGGAGCAAGCAGTACCACCACGAATGGACGTCGCCAAGCTTGCCCATGACCTGCGCGGGCCCCTGCATGTTGTCATGGGCTACGCGGACCTGCTGGCGTCGCAGAGAGCGGGCCCTTTAAACCAGAAACAGTTGGAGTTCGTCGCAAAATTGCAGGCTGGGTTGAAGGCGATCGCGGAACTGATTAGTCTCGAAAGAGGACCTACTGGGCCATCCTTCGGGGAGAGGTAAAGACGTGATTAGCGTGGGAAGAGAAGGGTCTGGAGCGCCGTGTATGAGCTGCTAGTCATCGATGACGATCCCCTTGCCGTGGAGCTGGTGAGTGATGCCTTGGATGGGCTCGAGTTCACAGTGTCCGGAGCCACGGATGCCGAGCATGGCTTAGAGATTGTCAGACGGCAACGTCCACCGGTCGTCATGCTTGACCTGGTATTGCCGAATGTCGTCGGATTAAGTTTGCTCGAGGATATTCTGCGTGTCGATCCGAGCATCGACGTGATTCTGTTCACGGGACATTACTCGACGGAGTCCGCAGTCGAAGCGATTCAGAAGGGCGCTTACGACTACCTGACCAAACCTCTGTCCATCCAGCAGCTCCGGCAGAGATTGTCCAGGTGGGTGGATGAACAACGAGCGCGGCAGCATGCCCGGCGCTTGAGCGACGAGGAATACCACGCATTTCAATTTGAGGGGATCATTGGCCGCAGCCCGCTCATGTTGGAGGTATTCTCCAAGATCCGGCGGATTGCGCCTCACTTTCAGACCGCACTGGTAACCGGCGAGACCGGCACCGGCAAGGAACTGGTCGCCAAAGCCCTGCATCGTCTAAGTCCGGGAACCGCAGGTCCGTTCGTGGTTTGCAATTGCGCAGCTATTGCCGAGACTTTATTTGAAAGCGAGTTATTTGGCCACGTACGAGGCGCTTTTACGACTGCGTCCCAGGATAAGGTCGGGTTTGTGGAAGCAGCCATCGACGGCACGCTTTTCTTGGACGAGATCACTGAAATCCCGCTGAACCTGCAAGCGAAGCTGCTCCGGCTGCTCCAGAATCGGGAAGTCCAGCGCGTGGGAGCGTCCCGTCCGCGACGTGTAGATGTGCGCCTGGTTGCCGCGAGCAATCGGGACTTGCGGACGCTGGTGAAGGAAGGCAAGCTCCGTGAAGACCTGTATTATCGGCTGGCGATGGTAGAGATCAAGTTACCGCGGCTGGCGAGCCGCCGCGAGGACCTTGTGCTCCTGGAAAAGCACTTCGTGGAGATTTACGCGGAGCGGTACGGAAAGCCCGGGCTAGCGCTAAGCCGGCGTGCGCAAGGCGCATTGGCCGAGTACGCCTGGCCGGGCAACGTACGAGAGCTGGAAAACGTGCTGGCGTACTGCTGCATGATGGCGGAACACGAAACCATCGACGTGCGGGACTTGCCCGAAGAGGTGCGGGTACAGGCGTTACCCGGAGGGGAGGTAGAGGACGTTCTAATCTCCCTGGAGGAAATGGAGCGCAAACACGCACGCCGCGTGCTGGACGCCGTCGGTGGGAGCCGCACCAAGGCGGCGGCGATTCTGGGAGTCAGCCGCGCGACGCTATACCGCTTGTTGCGACAAGGCTCGAGGCCGCCAGACGAGGAGTCTCCCAGCAGTCGCGCGGAGGGAGCCTGAGGGCCTTCGCAGAGTCAGGACGCCTGGATGACTTACCGCAAATTTCGATCGAATCCCGCTGTCATTGGCGCGGTGTGCGCGCTTGGTGGGTTTCTGGCGCGCCTTCCGATTGCGTCTACCCTGGGGGCGACGGTTCCCTACATCACCTTCTATCCGGCGGTGGTGATCGGCGCCAGCCTCGGCGGACTGGCCGCGGGTCTGCTCACCGCCGGCCTGAGTATCCTGCTGGCCGCCCTGCTCATCTTGCCCCGAGGGCCGCAGCCCGTCCTCAGCATCCGCAATGGGATCGCGATCGCCGTCTTCCTGGCGTTTTCCGCGTTCATTAGCTGGCTCAACGAGGCGCTCCGCCGGGAGCGGAAAGCCACCAGCGCGAGCGAAGAGCGCATGCGCCTCATCCTGGCAAACGCCCTGGATGCCGTCATCACGATCGATGAAGCAGGAATCATAACGGAGTGGAACCAGCGAGCGGAAAGCACGTTCGGCTGGAGCAGGACGGACGCGCTCGGGCGGAGGCTGCGGGATACCGTGATTCCGCCCCAGTATCGCGAGGCTCACGAGCAGGGAGTCAAGCGCTACCTGGCCACGCGACAAAGCAGCATGCTCGACCGGCGCATCGAGATCACGGGCTTGCATCGGGACGGGCGTGAATTCCCGGTGGAGCTGGCGATCACCCCGATTCAGCAGGGTGACAAGATTGGGTTCAGCGCGTTTGTCCGGGACATCACCAGCCGCAAACAGGCGGAAGCCCGGGTGCAGACGCAACTCGCCCGGCTGGAGTTGCTCAGCCGGACGACGCGGGCGATCGGTGAACGCCAGGACCTCCAAAGCATTCTTCAAGTCGTGGTACAGAATCTTGAGGACCACCTTGCGCTCGATTTCGTCTGCGTGTCTCTATGCGATGCGGACAAGAAATCGTTAAGCGTCGCTGCCATCGGGGCAAAAAGTCAAACGGCAGGATCGACGCTGGGGGTCGCGCCGCAGGCGACAATCGACGTCGGCGAAAACGGCCTTTCGAGCTGTGTGCGGGGGCGCCTGGTGTATGAGCCCGATTCCGCGGAAGTGCCCCATCCGTTACCGGCGCGGCTTGCCAGGGCGGGCCTGCGCTCGCTGGTATTCGCTCCTCTGCTGGTTGAAGACGACATCCTGGGTGTACTGATCACGGCTCGCCGGCAGCCGCACGCATTTTCCAGCGTAGATTGCGAATTTCTGCGGCAACTCAGTGAACACGTCGCCCTGGCCGCGCGGCAGGCAGAGCTGCATCACGCGCTCCAGGAGGCTTATGAAGAGTTGCGGCGGTCGCAGGAGTTCGGGATGCAGCAGGAACGGCTCCGCATGCTCGGCCAGATGGCCAGCGGCGTCGCACATGACATCAACAATGCGATTTCGCCCTTGGCGCTGTACACCGATTACGTTTTGGAGCATGAACCCTCACTGAGCGGCCGGTCGCGTAATTACCTGGAAATCGGGAAGCAAGCCATTCAGGACGTCACCGACACAGTGGCGCGGCTGAGCGATTTCTATCGCGAGCGGGATCAGCACCAGCCCCTGGCCGCTGTCGACCTCAATCGTCTCGCCCAGGAGGCGCTTGAGTTGACCCGGCCTCGCTGGAGCGACATACCCCAGCAACGCGGCATCGTCATCGAGGCGCGGGCGGAGTTGGCTCAGGAACTGCCGCCGATCGCGGGCATTGAAAGCGAAGTGCGGAGCGCCCTGACGAACTTGATCTTCAATGCCGTGGATGCGATGCCGCGCGGAGGCGCGTTGACCTTGCGCACCAGCGCTCGGCCGGAAAGCGCCGACAGCGGGGAATCGAAACAACGCGTGTGCCTGGACGTGATCGATAGCGGTATCGGCATGGATGAGGAGACCCGGCGGCGCTGCATCGAGCCTTTCTTTACCACCAAAGGCGAGCGCGGCACGGGTCTGGGGCTGGCCACGGTCTACGGTGTGATGGAACGTCACAGCGGCACGCTGGAGATTCAAAGCGTTGTGGGGCAAGGCACGCGTGTGCGCTTGAGTTTCGCGGCGTCGAATCCAGACGCACCGGCGCCCGTGCTTGTGGACGAACGTCCGCCCCGCCTTCGAATTCTCCTCGCGGACGATGACCCGCTCGTGCTCACTTCGCTTCGGGACATCCTGACACTCGACGGCCACGATATTGTAGCGGTGGGAGGCGGCGAGGAGGCGATCAACACATTCCAGCGCGCGCTGGAACACAATCAGTCCTTCGACTCCGTTATCACTGACTTGGGCATGCCGTACGTCGATGGGCGTAAAGTTGCCGCGGCCGTCAAGGCCATGGCTCCCAGCGTGCAGGTCATCCTCTTGACGGGCTGGGGACAGCGGCTCCGCGCGGAGGGCGACAAGCCGCCGCACGTAGATCACCTGCTCAGCAAGCCGACCAAACTGCGGAACCTGCGGTTGGCGCTGGCGCAACGTCAGCGAGCGTCTTAGGGACCGGCGGGAGAAGCGGAGCGCAGTTGCTTTTATCCCCGCGCCCGGCGCCGGGCCGGCTTGACTCCTTCAGCCGGAGTCGCTTCCCTTTCCGACGCCGCGGGTTTCTTGGCGGCCGCCAGGCTCGCTTTGAGGGCCTCCATGATGTCCACGACCTTGGCTTCCTTCGGCTCCGGCGTCGCCACCACTTCCTGACCCTGCTTCTTGGCCTCGATCATCTTCAGCAGGTTGTCGCGATAGTCGTCGTGATACTTCTCGGGCTCGAAGTCAGCGGCGAGCGCCTCGATCAGGCTGGTGGCCAGCGTCAGCTCCTTCTCCTTCACCAGGCTTAAGTCCGTGCGGAATTCATCGACCTGGCGGATCTCGTGGCTGTAGTACATCGTGTGCAGAAGCACGCCGTTCTTTCCAGGCCGCAGGATCACGATGTGCTCGCGGTTATGCATCGCGATCTTGGCCACGCCGACGTAACCGGTCTTCTTCAGCGCATCGAACAGCAGGGCGTACGGTTTTTCGCCAGCCTCATCCGGAGCCATGTAGTAGGAAGTCTCCAGATAGATGGGATCCACCTGGTCGGATTTCACGAACTCCTGGATCTCCATAACCTTGGCGGTCGCGGGCGCCACCTTCTTGATTTCTTCGTCTTCGATAACGACGTAGCGGTCTTTTTCGTACTCGTAGCCTTTGACAATCTCGCTGCGCGGGATGGGCTTGTCCTCGGCCACGCAGTAGATCATTTGCTTGATCCGGGAGCCGTCGGTTTTGTGGAGCTGATTGAAGCTAATGCTTTCGCCGCGAGCGGCGCTGTACAATCTGACTGGGAAGGAAACCAGTCCGAAGGTGAGATGACCTTTCCAAACGGTTGCAGCCATGCGGTTCAATACCTCGCCCGAAAGATTCGTTTCCCACTATAGCGCAAACATTCCAGGGCTGTTTTGTCTCCATGTCCCTTAAGCGCTATTCCGAAAAGCGGCGTTTCGACCGGACTCCGGAGCCGCCTCCTTCTCCAGTGCCACGCTCGGCGGGGCCGCTGCGCTACTGCGTCCAGCGCCACAGCGCGACCCGGCTGCACTACGACCTGAGGCTCGAATCCGGCGGCGCGCTCAAGTCCTGGGCCGTGCCCAAGGGTCCGACCCTCGATCCGGGCGAAAAACGCCTGGCCATGATGGTGGAGGATCACCCGATCGAATACGGCAGCTTCGAAGGTGTGATCCCGCCCGGCAACTACGGAGCCGGCAGCGTCATGTTGTGGGACCGCGGCACCTATGAGCTCTTGGGCGATGCCTCGGCGGAAGAACAGCTTGCGCGCGGCGACTTCAAGTTTCGCCTTCACGGCGAAAAGCTTTCCGGTGAATTCGCGCTCGTCAAGATCAAGCGCGGCAAAGGCAATGAGTGGCTGCTCCTCAAGAAAAAAGATAGCGCCGCCCAGCCCGGATGGGATCCCGAGGATCACGCCGTCAGTGTCCTGAGCGGGCGCACCCAGGAGGAGATCGCTCGCGGCCTGGCGGCAGTCCCGAACACGGCCCGGAAGAAAAACTCGCAAGCTACGTTGCCGGCGAATATCGCGCCCATGCTGGCGCAGATCGGCCGCGGCGAACCGCCCGAAGGCGGGGACTGGCTCTACGAAGTGAAGTGGGACGGAGTCCGGGCGATCTGCTACGTCCAGGACGGCAAAGTTCGCATGATCTCCCGCAACGGCAATCCGATCGACCGCCAGTACCCCGAGCTGTCGATTCTTCCGCACCATCTTCGCGCCGAGAACGCGATTCTGGACGGCGAGATCGTCGCTCTGAATGAGCGCGGCGTGCCCAGCTTCGAGTTATTGCAGCGCCGCATCAACGTCTCCGACGCCGGGTCGATCGCCACGCTGGCCAAGCATCATCCGGTGGTGCTCTACCTGTTCGATCTGCTGTATCTGGACGGGCGCGATCTGCGCGGCTTGCCCCTGGTGGAACGCAAGCGCCTGCTGAAGGAGATCCTCGAGCCGAATGACGTGATCCGTTACTCCGAGCATTTCACCGACGGGCGCGCTCTCCTCGAAGCCGCCAGGCAGCAGGGCGTCGAAGGGATCATCGGCAAGCGCGCTTCGAGCTTCTACGAATCGCGCCGCACCGGCGACTGGGTGAAATACAAAATCCACACGACGGATTCGTTCGTGCTATGCGGCTTTACCGAAGGCGAACGCGATCACTTCGGTGCGCTGGTTCTGGGGATCTACGATCGTGGCAAGCTCACCTGGGCCGGCAACGTCGGAACGGGTTTCGATCGCAAGACCATGAAAGCGATCTACGAAAAGCTCGCCCCGCTCGCGACGGACAAGTGCCCTCTCGAGCCGGACAAGAATCTGCCCAAGAAGGGCGTCACCTGGGTGCGGCCCGAGTTGGTCTGCGAAGTGAAATTCGCGAACTGGACCGAGGATGGACGCCTCCGTGCGCCCGTGTGGATCGGCTTTCGCCCGGATATCGATCCTTCCGAGTGCGTGCGCCAGGGCAACGCCGGGAATCCTGGAGACGATCCGCCGGCCGCGCACGCGCCGCTGCTCGATCCATCATTATCCGAAGCAAGCCTGGTAATCGACGGCCACCGCCTCAAGTTCACGAATTTGAACAAGATCTTCTATCCCAAGGACGGCTATCGCAAGCGCGATCTTCTGAACTACTACGATGCCGTGGCGCCGCTGATCCTGCCGCACCTCAAGGACCGGCCGCTTTCGCTCAAGCGGTATCCGAACGGGATCGACAAGCCATTCTTCTTTCAAAAGGAAGTTGCACCGAGCTTCCCCAAGTGGTTGCGTACGGATATGGCCGACGGCATCCGGCACGTGATCGGGGAGGACCGCGCGACGCTGCTGTTTCTGGTGAACCTGGGCTGCATCGATCACAACCCCTGGATGAGCCGCATCGGGTCGCTGGAGCATCCGGATTACATGCTGATCGATCTGGACCCGCAGGAGTGCGGGTACGAGAAGATCGTCGAAGCCGCGCTGCTGGTACGAAAAAAACTGGATCGCGCCGAACTGGAGAGTTTTCCCAAGACCACGGGCGGCGATGGGATGCACATTTTCGTGCCCTTGGAGCCGCGCTACAGCTACGATCAGGCGCGGTCGTTCGCCGAGTTGCTGGCGGCCATGGTGACGCACGAGCGTCCGGACCTGTTCACCACGCCTCGGGCCGTCTCAAAACGCGAAAAGGGTAAGGTGTACTTTGACTGGATGCAGATCGGCGAAGGCAAGACTATTTCGGCTCCGTACGCGGTGCGCGCCTACCAGGGCGCTCCGGTCGCCACGCCGCTGGCCTGGCATGAGGTGACGCCGCGGCTCCGGCCAGAACAATTCCATTTGGGCAACGTGATGGCGCGTTTCGACCATGTGGGCGATCTGTTCGAAGGTGTTCTGAAGCGCCCTCAGCGGATGGAGGATGCGCTTGAGAAGCTCAGCTCGAAGCACTAAGAATCATCACGCGCAAGCGCGATGAACCTCGCCGCGAGGAGCTGCCGGCACGCGCTGCAAACGCCGGGTGAGCCTGCGCCATGCTTGAGCAACGCGACACGGCCGAAGCAACTGTTGCGCCCTGCTGCGTTGTGCGCGATCTTACTGAGGAGGCGAAACTCATACATGTGGAATGATATGTTTGTTCTGGCCATACCTCTGCTGGAGAAAGTCCTGCGGCCGGTGGTGGTTTACCTGGCCCTGGTGGTGCTGCTGCGGATCTTCGGAAAGCGCGAGCTGGCGCAGCTCAATCCTTTCGATTTGGTGGTATTGCTGTCACTCTCCAACACCGTGCAGAACGCCATTATCGGCAATGACAACTCGATCACGGGAGGTTTGATCGGAGCGTTTACGCTGCTGGCGGTCAACTATCTGGTGGTGCGGTTCCTGTTCCGCCATCGGCGGCTGGATCAGGTAGTGGAGGGAAAGCCGACTACGCTGATCGAAGGCGGCAAGGTGATCCGAAGGAACCTCGGGCGGGAGCTTCTGACGTACTCAGAATTGATGACGGTTCTGCATCGCCAGGGATTCTCGGCGCTCGAGGAAGTGGACGAGTGCGTTCTCGAGCCCAGCGGAACTTTCGCGATCAAACGGAAAGAGCCGCCCAAGGAAGACATTCAGTTCGCCGAAATCGCCCGGAGGCTGGAAGGCATCGACGCGCGCCTGGCGCAGATGGCGGGTGGGAAGGGGGACTGAGGCAGCACGCTACAATTCCTGACAGATGCCATGACCGCGGCGGAATTTGAAGTTCACCGGCCCGCTCTTACCGGGCACTGCTATCGCATGTTGGGATCGGTTTTCGACGCCGAAGATGCCGTGCAAGAGACGATGATCCGCGCCTGGCGCAGCCTGGATCGGTTCGACGGCCGGGCATCGCTGAAAACCTGGCTGTACCGGATCGCGACGAATGTTTGTCTGGATGAGCTGAAGGATAGAGGACGGAGAGCCCGGCCCATTGAGGAAGGCTCGCCCTCATCGGGAGCGCCGCCGGTCGAGGCGCTCACGCAGCGCGCCAGCGCGTATTGGATTCAGCCCATACTCGATGCGCGGGCGCTCCCCGCCGCGTCCGATCCCGCGGAACGAGCGATGCTCCAACAGAGGATCCGGCTGGCTTTTATCGCGGCTCTTCAGAATCTGACGCCGAAGCAGCGCGCCGTGCTGTTGCTCGTGGAGGTATTGGGATGCTCGGCGGCGGAGGTCGCGGAAACTCTCGGGATGTCCGTGGCCTCGGCCAACAGCGCTCTCCAGCGCGCGCGCGCGACCATGTCTCAGTACGCTTCGGCGCAACGCGATACCCAGGAACCGGCCGAGTTGTCCGAAGCACAGCAACACATGCTGAAGCGCTACGTGGCCGCTTTTGAGAGCTACGACATCGACCGGCTGACGGCGCTCATGCGGCAGGACGTCACCTTCTGCATGCCGCCCTACTCGCTGTGGCTGCAAGGGCCGCAGGATGTTCGGACCTGGATGCTCGGATTGGGGAATGGATGCCGCGGCTCGCGGCTGATCCCCACGGCTGCTTGCGGTTGGCCGGCCTTCGCGCAATACCGCCCCAATCCCGAGGGAGGGCACAAGGCCTGGGCTCTGATCGTTCTCGAACTGGCGGGCGACCGGATTGCCGGCGTGAATTCCTTCCTGGAAACTGAGACTCTATTCCCCCGATTCGATCTGCCCCTGAAATTTTCTTCTTAGTTTTTTCACCCGCGCCGATGAGGTTCGCGCGCCGTGCGAGTCTAAGGTCTTGTAAGGAGATGAGAGACATGAACCCGCAGGCAATCGAATCGAACGGTGAGACACGAATGAGGAGAGCGGAAAGAATTTTCGGGAAGCGCCCTTGGGCGGGCCGCATCCTCACTGGCCTGATCACGCTTTTTCTGCTGATGGACGGAGGCATGAAGCTGTTCAAACCGCGTGTGGTTGTGGAGTCCACGGTTCAGTTGGGATACGCGGAATCCTCCATCGTCGGGATCGGCATGGTCCTTCTGGCCTGTACGGTCCTTTACATCCTTCCTCGCACCGCCATTCTGGGAGCACTGATGCTGACCGGCTACCTGGGTGGCGCGGTCGCGTCGCAGGTGCGCGTGGGCGCTCCAATTTTTAGCATTCTGTTCCCCGCGATTTTCGCGTGCCTGATGTGGGCCGGCCTGGCGCTGCGGGACCGCCGTCTGGGAGCCTTTGTTTCCGCAGAAATTACAGATCGAAAGAGGACGCAACCATGAAATTGACCACATATGTGAATTTCCGTGGAACCTGCCTGGAGGCGTTCCGCTATTACGAAAAACACCTGGGCGCGAAAATTGGAATGCTGATGACACATAGCCAGTCGCCCGCACCAAGTCGATTGGGTCCGGAGTGGAAGGACGCCGTACTCCATGCGCGCATATCCCTCGGCGGAACGGAATTGGCGGGCGCGGACGTCCCCTCGGCGGGGCCGATGCGCAGTGCGTATCTCACACTCAGTGTGGACAGCGACAGCGAGGCAGAGCGCATCTTTCCCGCGCTCTCCGATGGCGGCCGGATATGGATGCCGATGGAAGAGACCTTCTTCGCGTCGCGGTTCGGACAGGTGCGAGACCGGTTCGGCATCAACTGGATGATCTTGCACGAGCGAAGCGGCGGAAGCATGTAGGATGGTACTGGAGGAATGGCCGAGTGGTTGAAGGCGGCGGTCTTGAAAACCGTTAGCGGGGTGACTCGCTCGGGGGTTCGAATCCCTCTTCCTCCGCCAGTTTTCTGGCCTTTTAGGACACGCCGGCGCCGTTAACGCGGCGGCTGGGGAACTACCAATAATGAGAAGTGCGCCAGCATGCGGCCGATGAAGCTGTCGCGCTCCGAGACGCTGACCCAGGCGAGTTTTTGCGGATCGTTCTGGTCTTCGAAAAACCCGATGCCGCCCCGCTTCAGCAGGCTGTCGCTCCAGGAACTGATCACTTGGCCGTTCAGATAGGTGATGAAGCGGTCATCCTGCACGGTCATCCGCACGCGATAGTTCACGCCCCGCTGGAGACTGAGCGGAAGCGGCAACCGCACCGGAGCAGTCTCACGTCCGTCAATGACGGCATAGCGCACCAGACCCGCATTGTACGCTGCGCCAGGCTTGGCGATCACCAGCTTGGAGGCGTAGTAATTGTTCCCATTGGCCGCGCGAAACGCCCAGCTCAAGCTATGGCCCTGCATCTGGCCTTGAAATTCCATCTGGTAGTTCTGCATCGAAGCAGAGCGTCCCCATAAACGGAGAGTCACGGGGCGCGATGTGGCGGGACGCGCACCTCCGGTCCAATCGCGGGGGTCATCGACGTTGGTCCCGATTCTGGAAGCCACCGTAACCCAGTCCTGGAACCCGGAGCGGAATTCGTGATGCAAAGTGACGGGAGCCTGGCTGCGCACCAATTCCGCCACAGCATCGCCGGTACGATCCAAAAGTCCGCGCTTGATGGACGGATCCAGTGAAACCTGGGGAAAAGCCGCGCCCGGTCCCGGGCCGGGAAGCAGCAGCGCGGCAACCAGCAAGCCGCCCACGGTCAGAAACGCGAAGATGGAAGCCGTCTGGCCCGCGGTCGCAGCGGGACGGGTGGAAGCTTTTTTCTTGGATCGCGCTACGGACCAATGCTCAAGTTCATCTTCTTCGCGAAACGCCTGCGCTGAGGCGAGCTTGGCTTCCTTGCGGTGTGCGGCGCAGCAGTATTGCTGGTCCACCAGCCTTCGCCACAGCCCGATCTTTTTACCGCAAAGGAAGCACAGCATCCAGTTTTTTCAGCCCAATCTTGTTAGCCCGATTGTAACGCCGGGGACTCGGTTTGAAGCCGTCCTAAGAAAAGAAAACCTAAGGGGCGCCCGTACTACGCAGGCAGAATCTAAGGTGTACCATTGAGGCAATTCCACAGGCGTTAAATCGGCCATGGCAGACGAGAACTTTACCGACCCCTTCGGCGCCGAGCCCGTCGAACTGCCCGTCAGCGATGTCTTCGACCTGCACAGCATCCCCGCCCGCGACGCCAAAGCGGCCCTGGAGGAATACCTGGGGGAAGCCCACCGTTTAGGATACAGAGCGCTTCGGATCATTCACGGGCGCGGTATCGGCGTGCAGCGGGAAATGGTGCGGAAGGTCCTGGCGCGCACGCCTTTTGTGGAATCCTTCCGCGACGCACCCGGGGAAGCAGGCGGTTGGGGGGCGACATTGGTTACCCTGCGAGGGTGACGGTGTTCCTTGTTTAAAAAAGTACTGGTGGCGAATCGCGGCGAAATCGCCGTGCGCCTGGTGCGGGCGCTGCGAGAACTGGATATTACAAGCGTCGCTATCTACTCCGACGCCGACCGCGGATCGCTAGCGGTCCGCCTGGCGGACGAGGCAGCCCACGTGGGCCCCACGCCCTCCTCACAGAGCTACTTGCGGATCGAACGGATTCTAGAGGCCGCCAAGCGCCATGGTGCGGAAGCGATTCATCCCGGCTACGGCTTCCTCAGCGAGAACGCCCGATTCGCTGAGGCGTGCAGGGCGGAAGGGATCGTATTTATCGGGCCGCCGCCCGAAGCCATTCGCAGTTTGGGATCGAAGACCGCCGCGCGGCAGTTGGCGATCGCCGCCGGAACGCCCATCGTTCCCGGTACCGGGAGCGCTTTGTCCGGCTGGGAAGAAGCGCGAAGCACAGCGCGCAAACTGGGCTATCCGGTTTTGCTCAAAGCGTCGGCCGGAGGCGGCGGAAAAGGCATGCGCCGGGTGGACCGCGAATCCGAATTGCAGGCGGCGCTGCGCGACGCCGCGAGCGAAGCCGGACGCGCCTTCGGCGATAACGAAGTCTATCTGGAAAAACTGGTGGAAGAGCCGCGCCATATTGAAATCCAAATCCTGGGCGACCATCACGGGAACCTCATTCACTTGGGCGAGCGCGAGTGTTCCATCCAACGGCGTCATCAAAAGGTGATCGAGGAGTGCCCCTCCCCGCTGATGGCCACTCATCCGGATCTGCGAGAGCGCATGGGCCAGGCGGCGCTCAAAGTCGCCCGAGCGGCGGGATACGCCAATGCAGGAACCGTAGAGTTTCTGGTGGACCGTGACGCGAACTTCTATTTTCTGGAGGTGAACACCCGCTTGCAGGTGGAGCATCCCGTGACGGAACTGGTGACCGGGCTCGACCTGGTCGAGTGGCAGTTAAGAATTGGCGCGGGCGAGCGGCTGACTCTACGCCAGCAAGATATCTCCTGGCGCGGATCCGCGATCGAGTGCCGGATTTATGCCGAGGATCCGGATCACGATTTTCTGCCCGCTCCCGGAAAGATCGCGCGTCTGAGCGAGCCCTCCGGACCGGGCGTCCGGCTGGATTCGGGAATTTTCGAGGGCTGGAATGTGCCCTTGGATTACGATCCGCTGCTGGCCAAGCTTGCGGCCTGGGGGCCGAGCAGGGATGCCGCAATTCGCAGGCTCGATCGGGCCCTTGCCGAGTATGTGCTCATGGGCGTGCGCAACAATATAACCTTTTTCCGCGAAGTTCTCGCGCAGCCTGAGTTTCGCGCGGGGAAACTCTCGACGTCCTTTCTGGACCGCTTCTTCGCGCGCCGGAGCAAGCCCGAACCCGGACCGGACGCGGAAGCTGCGGCGGCGCTTGCGCTGGTTCTGGCGGCGAAGAAGAATGAGACGACCGATAGTCTCCCGCGGGCAGGTTCCGGCAGCCGATGGCTGGAATCCGGGCGGGAGGACCTGCTGCGATGAAGCGCCAGGTAACGGCGAACGGCCGCTCGGGACAGATTGAGATCGCTGGCTCCCGCGTGCGATATGCGCGCGAGGACGGTGTTGAGATCGAGAGCGGCTATTCGATGTTGCAGACCGGGCCAACCGAATTTTCCATCCTGCTCGACGGTCGCAGCTACCGGGTGAACGCCGGAGAAGGCGGCCAGGTGTGGGTCAATGGCTCCCTCTTGACGGTGGAAGTCTTCGACCCGCGCGATCTGCGCCCGGGCGGCCACGGTTCCGCGACCCAGGGGCGCCAGCAAGTCACGGCCTTGATGCCGGGAAAGGTCATTCGGGTGTTGGTCGCCGCGGGCGATCCGGTGGAAGAAGGCCAGGGCCTCATTGTCGTGGAGGCGATGAAGATGCAGAATGAAATGAAGTCGCCAAAAAGCGGACGAGTGGCGGAGGTCCGGGCCCGTCCGGACGCTACCGTCGCAGCCGGCGAAGTTTTGGTGGTGATTGAGTAGGGCGCACAGCCTGCTCGTGGCGTTGTGCGCGGCGAAGAAAGGAAGTTGGCAATGGCAGCACCGGCAGTATGTCCCCTGTGCGGAGGAACCGGCTGGAAAATCGTGGAGCGCGCCGGTCTGTCCGGAGCCGAGCCCTGCCGGTGCGCGGAACAGGCGCGCGCTGAAGCGCTGCAAAGCGCCTCGCGGATTCCCCCGAATTACGCCCGAGCCACGCTCGACAATTTCCAGATCCCGCAGGACAATCCGATCGCCCGCACGGGACTGGGAACGGTGCTGATGCAGGTGCGCAGCTTCGTGCGCGAGTTCCCTGCCCCGGAGCGTCCGGGCCTGCTGCTGGCGGGCGATACCGGCACCGGGAAAACGCACCTCGCCGTCGCCGCGCTGAAGGCGATCATCGACAAGGGCCACGAAGGAGTCTTCTTCGATTACCAGAATTTACTCGAGCGGATCCAATCCAGCTACGACCGGACCTCCGGCGCGGCGGATCGCGAAACCTACCGGGCGGCGATGGATGCCGAAGTGCTGCTGCTGGACGATCTCGGCGCACGGCGGGTCACGGAGTGGGCCGAAGACACGGTCACGTCGATTGTGACGTACCGCTGCAATCACCGCAAGCCGCTGATCGCGACCACGAATTTAAGCCCCGACGACATTGCTCCGGCGGCGTACACGACTCCGGGCGGAATCGACGTGCCGAAAAAGACCCTGGGCGAGGTGATCGGCGCGCGCGCCCGCTCGCGGCTGTTTGAGATGTGCCGGATTGTCAGGATGCCGTCCGTGGAGGATTACCGGATCCGGCGGGGGCGATAACGGGCGCCTGGCGAAGCCAAGCTACGTTGTAGCCACAACCAGCGCACGACGAAACCCCATACCCCTCTGAATCGTAGTGTACAATTGTACACAGACAGGGCGAAGGGCCCCAAGAAGGACTCGAATTTCCGGGAACATGGCACCCGCTTCGCAGATTCCGTGGCCGTGCTGGAAGACGAACGCGCGACCACGATTCGCCAGGCCACAGCGGAAGAAAGGCGCGCCGTGACTGCCGGCCTCGATCCCCTGGGGCGAGTTTTCGTCGTGGTTTACACGTGGCGTGGGAGCGAATTCGGATCCTCTCAGCACGCCGTGCCACGCGCCGGGAACGAACTCAGTACGAGGAGAACTCATGAAAACCTTCACGCGCGGCAAGCGCGGACCCGTGCTTAGCGTAAATAAGGGAAAAACGCGCGTTACCATCCGGCTGGATGAAGATATTGTCGACTGGTTCCGCCGACAGGTAGACGCCGCCGGCGGAGGCAACTATCAGAGTCTGATGAACCAGGCGCTTGGCGAGTACATCCGGCGCGCAAAGGAACCGCTGGAAGCGACACTCCGGCGCGTGATTCGGGAAGAACTGCGGAAGGCCGGGTAAAGGGATCTACACTGGGAATATATGCGAATTTTAGTGGTGGAGGATGAAAGCCGGATTGCCGACTTTCTCTCCCGCGGGCTGGTCAGCGCGGGATATGCAGTGGACGTGGCCGCCACAGGCGGGTCGGCGATCGACATGATCCATTCCACCGATTACGACCTGGTCATCCTGGATCTCGGGTTGCCGGACGTCGACGGTCTCACGGTCCTGCAAAAGATCCGCAACCGGAAAGTCAGCCCGCCGGTGTTCATCCTGAGCGCGCGCGACGCGGTGGACGATCGCGTCAAAGGCCTGGAAGGGGGCGCCGACGATTATCTGGTGAAGCCCTTCGCCTTCGTCGAACTCCTGGCCCGCGTTCGCGTGCTGTTGCGCCGCGGCCAGCCGACGCCGGAAAAGCTCCAAGTCGGCGATCTGTCGCTCGACTGCATCCGGCGCAAGGTTTCGCGCTCGGGAGAAAATATCGAGCTGGCGCCGAAGGAATTCAGCATCCTCGAGTACCTGATGCGCAATCGCGGACGCCCGCTCAGCCGTACGATGATCGTCGAGCATGTCTGGGATATGGACTACGACGGACTGACCAACATCGTGGACGTGTACATTCGGCATTTGCGCAGCAAAATCGACGACAAGTGGCCCCAGAAGATGATCCAGACCGTGCGCGGCATCGGCTACATGCTGGACACGCCCGACCGCGGCGCGGAGAAGACCGGATAGCGTGCGCCCTTCTGTAAATTTCGTCCGCGGGCTGCGGTTCCGGCTGACGGTCAGCTATCTGCTGCTGTTCACCGGATTACTGGTGGCGATCGGCTTCTATTTCCGGCACCGGCTGCAAGTGCAGACGGAAGGCGACGTTCGCGCCGTGCTCGAGGAAGTATGGGGCGAGGCCAAGGGATACCTGCGGATCGAAAACCAGCGGCCCATCTGGACGGCGGACCCCGACGATCCGGAAGACCAGCACATCGTGGACCGGTTGCGTTACGTGATCCTGCTGACCGACGCGAACGGCAACGTCCTGCTGGATTCGCCGACTTACGAGACGATCGGAATCGATTCCCCAGCCGAAATCCGGCGCATCATGGCGCTCAAGGAGCCCGAGGTCCACATTCGCCCGGACGCCTCCGGCACGCCCTACATCATTAAGGCGGGCGCGCTGCCGGGCGAGCGCCGCGATCGCTACTTTTTGGCGATCGGCCGCTCGCTGGGCGACAGCCAGCGAACCGTCGCCAGCTTTACCCGCGATTATCTGCTTTCCCTGCTGGCCATCATCCCCCTGACCGGGTTGCTCGGCTGGGCGCTGGCGGGCCGCGCGATCCGCCCGGTGAACCAGGTGGCCCAGGCAGCGCAGAAAATCACCGGATCGAATCTCTCGCTCCAGATTCCCTTGCGCGGCGCGGGCGACGAACTCGATCACCTGATCGAAAGCTTCAATCACATGACCGCGAGGCTGCAAGACTCCTTCGAGCAGATTCGCCGTTTCTCGACGGACGTTTCTCATGAACTGCGCACGCCCTTGACGGCGATTCGCGGACAACTCGAGGTCGCGCTGTTCACGGCGCAAACGCCGGATCAGTATCGCGACGCCATGGTGAACGCGCTGGAGGACGTCGAACAGTTGTCGAGCATCGTGCGCGCCCTGCTGCTGCTTTCCCAAGCAGAATCGGGCCAGCTTGCTCTCCAGAAGACGTCTTTGGAATTGGGAGAAGTGGCCGAAGACATCGTGGATCAGTTCCAGATTCCAGCCGAGGAAAAATGCGTGCGTCTGACCGCGAACATCGAGCCCGGCCTCCGGATTTCGGCCGATCGCGTGCAACTGGAACGCCTGTTTTCGAACCTTCTGTCCAACGCGATCAAGTACACTCCGGCGGGCGGCGCGGTTCAAGTGCGGGTGCGGCGGGACGACCAGCGCAACTGGGCTCGCATCGAAATCGAAGACTCGGGCGTTGGCATTCCTGAAGAAAACCTGCCCCACATCTTCGACCGCTTTTACCGGGTGCGCAACCCGCAAATCAATCGGATCGAAGGATTGGGATTGGGATTGAGCTTCGTCGCCTGGATCGTCAAGGCGCATGGCGGACAAATCGATGTCTCCAGCAAAGTGGGAGTGGGGACTCGCTTTACCGTCCGGTTGCCGGCGGGACCCGTGATCCTCAAGCCCACGAATGAGCAGGAAACAGCGGTTGAGCCGCAGCGGCTTTGATCCTTCGCAGTCCGCAAACGCGGCCGGCTTTGCGAGGGCCGTTAATACAGCGCGTTGAACAGCAGCTTGAACGTTCCGTAGGGCTGGCCGCGGAACGTGACCTCGGGGCCCAGCAGCGCCACCCGGCCCGCGCCGACCTTCGCCTCGGCCACGGCCGTCGCGCCATCCAGACGCTCCTGCCCCCAGGCCCATCCGCTGGCGAGCGTTTCTTTGGCAGCGAACCAGGCAACCCGGCGAGCGTCGCCCTCCACCTTGAACACGGGGCTGTTGTCAAAAAACAGAATCGCCTCGGAATCCATGCCAAACGCCAACGGATTTGTGTTATCCACGGCCGCGCGCATTAGCGATCCCGGCACGTAGAATTGTTCGCGGGAAAGCCCCGCCAGGGGATTCGTCACGGGAACGCCCAGCATCTGCCCCAGAGCCGTGGAGCTGCCGACAGTAACGAGCGTTCCGCCCGCCCGAACGAACTGCTGGAGCTGGAACACGGTTCGCTCTTGGGTGATCCGGCCCAGCCAGTCCCGGTACTCGGCCGGAATCGCCGCAGCGGCGGGCTGGAACCCAAGCTGCCATCCGGCTCCGCCCTTGCGGAATGCTTCGTCGGTCAGCACCAGGACATCGAACCGGCGGTTGAGATCTCCCGCATCGAGAGCCTTAGGATACACCACCTCAACGGGAAACTCGAATTTCTCCAGCAGCCAGCGCGTCCAGCCCGAAGATGTCAGGCCGCCGTACTGATCGTACAAGCCGATGCGCGCCCGCCGGAGTTTGATCATGTCCTTCGAGACCTCGCCGGGCGCCACCGCCGAAGCGCGAACCGGCACGCCGAGTTCGGATGCGCCGTGTTCCAGAATGCCGCGGACGGCCGCACTCGCCGGCACCCAGATGGTTCCATCGTGCTTGGTCCAGTACACGTCGCAGCCGGACTTCAGCAGGCGGTTCACCAGCGTGAAGGAATTGTTGATGCGATGGCTGAGGACATAGCCCGCAGGATTCGCCGCCCCGTGGATCCGCTCCACAGGCGGTTTCACCAGCCCCCTCACTTTTTCGAACGGTCCGTCGAAGCCATCCAGAATGCGGTCGAACTTGATCCCCATTTGCAGCGCCAGCGTCCACCCGGCGATGTCGTAGGGCGGGACCGGAGGACCACCCGGATACCGGAAATCGTTGGGATGGTCCTGCGGCTCGAACATGTCCAGAATGTGCGGGCGGAACGCCTGCGCGGTCTTGACCACGAACGATCCCGCCGGGTAGCGCTTGCCGGTTACTTCAAATTCCGCCGTCGCGCGCAGGACTGTGATGCCGGTTTTGAGCAGCGAGTTCACGAACTCAATGGCAGTGGGAAAATCGTCTTGATCCGCGGAAATCACGTATCCGCGAGCGTCGCGGTATTGCCGGTCGTGCAGAACGGTGTCATAGAGAGTCGCGGCGATGACGCCGCCGGAAGCCGTCGACCGCTGCGCTGCCGATGCCCGCAGCGCCTCGATGCGCTTCGGCGTGATCGTCCATGTGTCGCGGCTGCCTTTTTCGATCGAGTCCCTTCCCATCCCGTAAATGTTGAACAGCAGTGTCTCGCGGTATCGCGATGCATAGTCCAGGACGGCCCGGTTCTGGCTGATGTCGTAATCAATCGACTGCCGGTAACGCCAGCGCTGGGGCGCAACGGGCAGCGGCTCGTCCCCTTGCGCCAACTGCCGTTCGGGAACCAAAGGAATATCGACGGGCGTGGGGCCGCCGATAATTTCCGTCAGGATGCCGATCATGTTGTGGAAGTAGGAAATCGTGCGCAGGCCGCCGTTCCACCAGCTCGAGTAATTCGAGCCGCTGCGCATGGCCGATCCGCCCTTGCCTTCGGAAACCAGTCGGCTGTGCATGGCCGATCCGACCATCTCGACGCTCAGAGGAATCAGAGGATCCAGGTTGTAGTTGAACGGATCGCGAAACGGCGGGATGAACACCACAGCGCCGGCAGGGCCGGTCTGATGATGATCGTAGACAATCTGCGGGAACCACTCCAGGAACAACTGCCGGTTCATGTTGGTGGTCTCCGGCAGCGCGGAAAGATAGAAGTCGCGGTTGTCGTCGTGACCGGCGTATTTGTGGTACAGACGTGGCAGCCCGGCCAGGCTGCGCTTTTCCGGAACGGCTTGGCGCATGTACCAATTCGCGACCAGCTCCTGCCCATCCGGATTGGCCGGGACGTAGAGCTGGATCGTGTCCTCCAACAGCCGCAGGGTTTCCGGATCGTTGCGGCTAACCATCTGGTAGACCATCTCCAGCAACTGCTGCGAGCCCACCGTTTCATTCGCGTGCAGCCCGCCGTCGATCCAGACCACCGCCCTGCCATCGCGCGCCAGGGCGCGGGCCTCCTCCTCGGTCAGGCCCTCCGCAAGCGCCAGCCTGCGGGCGATCTGTTTATAGCGATCCAGATTCCGGATGTTCCCGGGCGAGCTGACGATGGCCATGTACTGCCGCCGTCCCTCGGAGGTCGCCCCGATGTCGACTAGCTTCATGCGATCGGATTCCGCCGCCAGCTTCTTCCAATACCGTTCGAGCTGGGTATAGCTGGCGACCTGGTAGTCGTCCCCCAGGTTGAACCCGAGGGCCTGCTGGGGCGCAGTGACCTGAGCGCCGAGCGCCAGGGCACAGAACACGCCTACCGATACAAGTCGGGCATAGCCCCGGGCGGCCATAGTGTTGATTGTACGGAAAACGGCGGCTACGGTTCGGTGGGGGCCCTTACTGTTCGGAGGGTATTGAAGTCGGCTATACTGAAAGTGCTTGCAGTCCTAATCCTTAGTGCAGGAGATCCCGTGAAGCGCGCCGGCTCCGACGAATCCCTTCGTTGTTCTTTCTGTCATAAAAGTCAAGATGTTGTTGGGAAACTGATCTCCTCCCCCTCGGATTACCCCCGCGCCTACATCTGCGATGAGTGCATCGCCGTCTGCAATTCCATCCTGGAAGACGACCGCAACGAGCAGCAGTACGGCGCCCCCCATAAGCTTCCTAAGCCACTGGAACTAAAGGAGTACCTGGATCAATACGTGGTCGGGCAGGACGCCACCAAAAAGAAACTGGCTGTGGCCGTCTACAACCACTACAAGCGGATCCAGATGAACAAGCAGCGCGCGGGCGAAGTGGAGCTGTCCAAGTCCAATATCCTGCTGATCGGTCCCACCGGAACCGGCAAGACGCTTCTGGCGCAGACCCTGGCCCGGATTCTGGACGTTCCGTTCGCGATTGTGGACGCCACCACGCTGACCGAGGCGGGCTACGTGGGCGAGGACGTCGAAAACATCATCCTGCGGCTGCTCCAGAACGCAGATTGGGACGTCCAAAGGTGCCAGCAAGGCATCATATACATTGACGAGATCGATAAGATCGGGCGCAAGGATGAGAACCCGTCCATCACCCGCGATGTATCGGGCGAGGGGGTCCAGCAGGCTTTGCTGAAGATTTTGGAAGGGACCATCGCCAACGTTCCGCCCCAGGGCGGGCGCAAGCATCCGCACCAGGAATTCACGCCGGTGGATACCACCAACATCCTGTTCATCTGCGGCGGAGCGTTCATCGGCCTGGAGAAGACCATCTCCCGCCGCGTGGGGACGCGAACCATCGGATTTTCGAACAATGCAGCCGAGGAAACGGCCACGGCCAGCCGCCGGCCGGGCAGTTCGGGCCGCCGGGACGTGTCTATGTTGGAACAGGTCCAACCGGTCGATCTGATTAAGGCGGGTTTCATTCCCGAGTTTATCGGGCGTCTGCCGGTGGTCGCCGTGCTGGAAGACTTGAGCAAAGACGCGCTGGTGCAGATTCTGACCAAGCCGAAGAACGCAATTATACGGCAGTATCAGAAGCTGTTCGAGTTCGAGAACGTACGGCTGAAGTTCAGCGACGACGCGCTGGAAGCGATCGCGCAACTGGCCATGGAGCGCAAGGTGGGGGCGCGCGGGCTGCGGATGATCCTGGAGGATCTGATGCTCGACCTGATGTACTACTTGCCCTCCTACAAGAAGGTTCGCGAGTTCCTGGTGACCAAGGAAATGGTCATGACCCAGAAGATTAATCTGGCACTATTAGAAAAGGCAGGATGATTACTTCCAAAGAAAAATCAGATTCACGCCGGCTCCCGATGATGCCCATCCGGGACGTCGTGATTTTTCCGCACATGATGACGCCGTTCGTGGTCGGGCGCGAATCGAGCGTGCGCGCGCTTGAAGAAGCCCTGGCCGGAGATCGCAAGATTTTCCTGGCCACGCAGCACGACGCCAGCGTGGATGAGCCGCGTCCGGACGAGATTTATTCGGTCGGCACGGTGGCCAACATTGTGCAGAGCCTGCGCCAGTCCGACGGCAACATCAAGGTCCTGGTGGAAGGCGTCGAGCGCGGCAAAGTGGTCAGCGTCAGCGAAGAGGACGGATACTTCCGCGCCACTGTGCGCACGTTCAGCTACCGGATCGAATCCGGGCCGCAGCTCGATGCGCTGATTTCGCGCGTCACGAATCTGTTCGAGCAGTACGTCAAGATCAGCCAGAACGTCAACTACGACAACATGGTGGCCGCGATCCGTACAGACGATCCCGGCAAGCTCGGCGATACCGTAGGCGCGAATCTTCAGCTTTCGATCGAGGAAAAACAGGAACTGCTGGAAATCTTCGATCCCATTGACCGCTTGACGCGCGTTGCCGAGATGCTCGACATCGAAATCGAGAAGCTCAACGTCGACCGCACGATTCAAGGCCGCGTGAAGCGCCAGATGGAAAAGGCGCAGAAAGAGTATTACCTCAACGAGAAGATCAAGGCCATTCAGAAGGAACTCGGCCGCGGCGAAAAAAGCGAATTCGACGAGCTGAAAAAGAAGATCGAATCCGCCGGCATGACCAAGGACGCCCAGGAAAAGGCCATGGCCGAGCTGAAGCGGTTGGAACAGATGCCGCCGATGTCGGCCGAATCCACGGTCTCGCGGAATTACCTCGACTGGCTGCTCGCCGTGCCCTGGAAGAAAAAATCCAAGGAGATCCGGGATCTGCCCTTCGCGCAGTCGGTCCTGGAAGGGGATCACTACGGGCTGGAAAAGATCAAGGAACGAATCCTGGAGTTCCTGGCGGTGCGGCGTCTGGTGAAGGATCCCAAGGGCTCAATCCTGTGTTTCGTCGGGCCTCCGGGCGTGGGGAAAACTTCGCTCGGCATGTCGATCGCGAAAGCCACGGGACGCAAATTCGTGCGGCTCTCATTGGGCGGCGTGCGGGACGAGGCCGAAATCCGCGGCCACCGGCGCACCTATATCGGCGCCCTGCCCGGCCAGATCCTTCAGATGATGAAGAAAGCCGGCGTACGGAATCCGGTGTTCATGCTGGATGAAATCGACAAAATGTCCACGGACTTCCGGGGCGACCCGTCGGCGGCGCTGCTCGAAGTTTTGGATCCGGAACAGAACTATATGTTCATGGATCACTACCTGGACGTGGAGTACGACCTGAGCCAGGTGTTCTTCATCGCCACGGCCAACGTGATGCACACCATCCCGCCGGCCTTGCAGGACCGCATGGAAGTGATCCGGCTGCACGGCTACACCGAACTCGAAAAGATGGAAATCGCCAAACGGTTTTTAGTTCCCAAGCAGCGGAAGGAAACCGGCGTGGCGAGCGACGATCAGATGGAGTTCACCGAAGAAGGTCTCCAGGAACTGATCCAACACTACACGCGTGAAGCTGGGGTTCGCAACCTGGAACGCGAAATCGGCAATGTCTGCCGCAAGGTCGCGCGCGGAGTGGTGAATGCGGAGTCGGATCCCAAGAAAAAAGAGCATCCGAAGACCGTTGTCACGGCTGCCAAGGTGAACGAACTTCTGGGCCCCCAGAGATTTCGCGAGCAGGAAGCCGAGAAGAAGAACGAGATCGGCGCGACCCTGGGTCTGGCATGGACCGAGGTCGGCGGATCGATCCTGGCGACCGAGGCTGCGATCATGGAAGGCCGCGGCAAGCTCACGACTACAGGCAAGCTGGGCGATGTGATGCAGGAATCGGCGCAAGCCGCAATGAGCTACGTGCGCTCGCGCGCGCATCATTTCGGCCTGCCGCGCGATTTCTACCGCCACCTCGATATCCACCTGCACGTCCCCGAGGGCGCGATTCCGAAGGACGGGCCGTCGGCGGGAATCACCATCGCCACCAGCATCACCAGCGCGCTGACCAGCATCCCGGTGCGCGGCGATATCGCGATGACCGGGGAGATCACGGTGCGCGGCCGCGTTTTACCCATCGGCGGGCTCAAGGAGAAACTTCTGGCGGCGCACCGCCACGGCATCCGCGAAGTCGTGCTGCCGCAGGACAACGAGAAAGATCTGCCGGACATTCCCGACAATATCCGCAAGGACATGAAGCTGCACTTCGTGTCGTCGATGGACGAAGTCTTGAAGCTGGCGCTCGAAAGAGAAATCGAGATGGCGCCGCTGGCGGGTATGTTGACCGCCGCCGAAATTGTCGCGCGGTCTCGGGAAGACAAGGTTACGCACTAGGTCTGTCGGGGGCGGGCTTGCCCGCCCCCGAGGCCAGCCGCCCCAGAGGCGGGCAAGCCCGCCTCCTACGACATGGCCGCCCGGTTTATAATAAGTGCAGCCAGACCGGAGCAGTTTCCCCCGGAAGGGGACCCGGAAATCGCGTTTCTGGGCCGGAGTAATGTCGGCAAATCCAGCCTGCTGAATGCGCTGGTGGGGGCCGACGGACTGGCACATACGAGTTCCTGGCCAGGCCGTACGCAGTTGATCAACTTCTATCAGGTTGACGGCGGCCTGCGTTTCGTCGATCTGCCAGGATACGGATTCGCCAGAGTCCCCCAGGAAAACCGCAGGCAGTGGAAGGGACTGATCGAGCGATACATGCTCGGCCGCAAGTCCCTGAAGCTGGCGGTGATTCTGCTGGATTCCAGGCGGGGATGGATGGAGAAGGATGTCGAATTACGGGACTGGCTCGAGTTCCATAATCGCCCTTACCTGGTGGTTGGCACCAAGATTGACAAGCTCAAGTCGCAACAAGAAAGGCAAAAAAGCCTGAGCGCGCTCCGCAAAAACTACTCCGGAGAGTGGCTCGAATGCTCGGCCGTCACCGGCCGGGGAGTGAGGGAAATTTGGCAAGCGATCACGAAAATAACCCAGTGAATCAAGATCCCGTGCAGGATCCCAAGACGGACGGGAAGCCGGAAACCGGCAGGTCCAGATCGAAAGCCGCGGCCGAAAAGCCAGCTTCCGAGCCTAAACCCGCGCCCGATCCCAAGGCCGTGCCGGCGGAATCGAAACCGGCTGCGGAGGTCAAGACTGAGGGCTCGCCTGTCGCCACCGCAGTCGCGCCTCCTCCGGAGACCAAGGAACCCGAGCCCGCGCCACAGCAGGGCGGCCGGTTGTTCGACAGCCGCCGCCGCGCCCAGGGCAACCAGGGCAAAAACGGCAGCGCGCTGGATCTGGTGGAGCTCAAGGACATGAGCATCCAGAAGCTCAACCAGATCGCCAAGGATCTGGGGGTGCAGGGATTCGCTGGCTTGCGCAAGCAGGAACTGATCTTCAAGATCCTGCAAGTGCAGGCCGAAAAGAGCGGGTTGATTTTCTCCGAAGGCGTACTGGAGTGCCTGCCGGACGGGTTCGGATTCCTGCGCGCGCCGGAATACAACTATCTGCCCGGCCCGGATGACGTGTATGTATCGCCCTCGCAGATCCGGCGCTTCGATCTCCGCACGGGCGACACCGTCAGCGGGCAGATCCGGCCGCCGAAGGAAGGCGAGCGCTATTTCGCCCTGATCAAGGTGGACGCGATCAATTTCGAGCCGCCCGAGGAAGCGCGCAACAAGATCTTCTTCGACAACCTCACCCCGCTCTATCCGCAATCACGGTTGCGGATGGAGACGACTAAGGACAACTACTCCGGGCGGGTGATGGACCTGCTGACGCCGATCGGCAAGGGCCAGCGCGGGCTGATTGTCGCGGCGCCGCGCACCGGCAAGACCATGCTCTTGCAGTCGATCGCCAACTCCATTACCGCCAACCACCCCGAAGTGACGCTGATCGTGCTGCTGATCGATGAGCGCCCCGAAGAGGTCACCGACATGCAGCGTTCGGTCAAGGGCGAAGTGATCAGCTCGACCTTCGACGAGCCGGCTTCGCGCCACGTGCAGGTGGCCGAAATGGTGATCGAGAAGGCCAAGCGTCTGGTCGAACACAAGAAGGACGTCGTGATCCTGCTGGATTCGATTACGCGCCTGGCGCGCGCCTATAATACCGTGGTCCCGCCCTCCGGCAAGGTGCTCTCGGGCGGCGTGGACTCCAACGCGCTACAGCGGCCCAAGCGCTTTTTCGGCGCAGCCCGGAATATCGAGGAAGGCGGATCGCTGACCATCGTCGCCTCGGCGCTGGTGGATACCGGAAGCCGCATGGACGACGTGATCTTCGAAGAGTTCAAGGGCACCGGCAACATGGAAATCCATCTGGACCGGAAGCTGATGGACAAGCGCGTGTTCCCGGCCATCGATATCAGCAAGTCCGGCACCCGGAAGGAAGAGTTGCTCCTGCCCAGGGAAGAGCTCAACCGCGTGTGGGTGTTGCGCAAGGTGCTCAATCCGCTCTCGCCGGTGGAGAGCATGGAGCTGCTGATCGACAAGCTTTCGAAGACCGCGAACAACGCGCAGTTCTTGTCGGCGATGAGCGGGTAATGCTCGGAACAGCCCCGAAGCACAGACTGAACGCCCGTGCTACGAGGCTGCCTGCGCGAGATCCTCAGAACGAGAAGCGGCCGACCAGGACTCCCTGGCGCGGCGATACGTTGGCGGCGTTGCCGAAGACGGTCGCGCCGGTTGTCAGCACGCGTCCGAATCCAGCCGAAGTGTTCCCCTTCGCAGCGCCACCTGAGAAGTACACCTGCTGTAGTTTTGCGTTCGTGAGCGACAGGCCGGTCGGATCGCCCCAATACGCCCGATTGAAGACATTCGTGAACTCAATCCGAAGGTTGAATTCCATCTTCTCCCGGATTTTGAAGGTCCGGCCCAGGTTCATGTTCTCGCGGGGACGCCGCTGCGAGCGGTAATCGTTGTAATAGGCGGCCGACGCGCCGAACTGGCCCGCAGCCGGATCCACCCAGGCATTCGGGTTCAGAATGAACGTCTTGTTGGGGTCGTAGCAGTGGCAGTTGACATCCAGTTCGTCGGTATGGGTCTTGCCGTTCAGATCCACCCAATTGGTGGTGAACAGGGGCTGGCCGGGCACGCGGTTGGCGAAACTCGCCCCCTGGAAGAGGTAGCTGTTCAAGTTGCTTTGTGCGTTCGGAACCTGAAGCGGGAATCCACTGGCGTATTGCAGGGCCGCCCCATACGTCCAGTCGCGCGCTAGCCACGAGAGCACCTTGTTTCCGCCGATCTTAGGCGTGACGTAGGTGGCAGAAAATTGAAACACGAACGGTTGGTCGTAGATCGAGATGTATTTGTTCGTGGCGCGGTTGAAGACGTCGTTGAAAACCGCTCCGCCGGTGCTGCCGGGATTGGGCTCGCCGATTTCCGAGCCCAGCGACTGCGCCTTGGACCATACGAATGTGCCCAGGAAGGACAGGCCGTTTGACAGGCGCTTCGTGGCTTTCAACTGGAGCGAGTCATACCAGCTCTTGCCCAGGGGGTTCCAATACACCGGAATCGCCACTGGATTGGGGTTGAAGGCGCTCGGGATCCCTGTGAACTGGGGAAACGGCCGTAAGGCCTGGGCCACGGTAAAGCTGGCAGGGAAACCCGCATAGGGTGGCGCCGCGAAACCCCGTTGCGCCGCCGTCGGGGAATTCAACAGTGAGGTCAGCAGACTCCGGTCGTTCGCATTCGTAGGATCCAGGCCGAAGGACTTGAGACGATCCGGAGTGAGGGCGTCCAGGTTCAGCAGGCCGGGCGCCTGCCACCAGACTCCGCGGTTGGCAACGTAGCTGGCTTCCACGACCAGGTCCTTCGACACTTCACGCTGGAATCCGATGCTCCACTGGTATTGGCGGGCGGGCCGCCCGGCATTCGGGTCCATCAGCACTGGTCCCGGGCCGGGCTTGGGAGCCGTCGTCGGAAACTGGCCGGGATCGAAGTTCGGCCAAGCCGGTGGATACCCGTTAGCGGGATACCCTTGCGCCAGGGTCGTCACCGGATCCCCGAAGTTGGTCTGCACAACGGAGGCCGAGGATCCCGCCAGCCCGCTCGCGGAGTTGTTGTTCACAGCCGTTCCGCCGTACACGATTCCGAATCCGGCGCGCAACACGGTCTTGGGCGTGATCTGGTAGGCTACGCCCAGGCGGGGTCCAAACGCTAGCGGGTAATTGTGCGCGATGAAACAGTTGCAATGGCCCGGTCCGCTGCCCTCGTAAATGGTTGCGCCCAGGATGCCGCCGGCCGCCGGATTAGGCGTAGTGGCGGAAAATTCGGGCGCCCGGCCGTATTGTTCCTTGAGGTATGTGGAGAAGTCGTACCGAAGGCCATAATCAAGCGTGAGTTTGCGCGTGATCTTCCACGTATCCTGCGCGTAAAGCCCGAGTTGCTTTTTGCCCATTCGCGGATTGGTCGGGCGGCTGATGCTGGTCCCGTCCACCAATCCAAGCAGGAAGCTGGCGTAACCGAATCCGACGTTCGCGCCGGCTACAGGCACGTTCTGGAACGGCTGTCCGGTCTCGTTCTGAGCAAACGTATACGTGCCGAGCGTGTTCCCATCGACGATCGGCGGATATCCCTGTGTCTGGAATTCGCCGCCAAACTTGAACGTGTGGTTGTTCTTCACCCAGCTCATATTGGTGTTGAACGAGGGATTCTGCGTGATCTGATTCGTGCCTGCTTCCGAGCCGATGTTCTTCATTCCACCGGCGCCGCTCGTGGAAAGCATGCCCGAGATCGCCGGAAACCACTTGTACTCCAGTCCGCCCTTTAATCCAAGTTGGGTCAGAGCATTGTAATTTGTGATTTCGCCCTTGGTCGTTACGGACGGAACGAAAAAGTAATTGCTGCGATATCCGGCGCCGAAGTGCAGCAGCATTGTGGGCGTAAGGGTGTGGTCATAGTTCAGCCGGTACAACGGAGCAGTGTCGAACGTTCCGAGGGCTTCGGTCAGAGGGTCCGGCAAGCCGTCGGAGCGGCCAAAAATCGTATTCCCGTTGGGGTTCGATGTCTTTGTGCGCTGCCAGAAAAACGACAGCCGCCCGTTGGTCTTGACCGTCTGGTCGATCTTCACGGACGGAATTTCAGTAACCCGATTACTGTCGTAGGTGTTCAGGTAATTGTTCGTGAACGCGTTGGCCGAAGGACCGTTGGGCTGCGGGAACAATGCCTGGATTTTGGCGGAGACCGGGTCAAAGCTAGTCACCGGAATCCGATTCCCGACGAACTGGTTACGGTATACCTTGCCATTGGGAGCCGTCGTGTTGGAGGCGGGATCGTAAATCATGCCCTCCAGCATCTGCCGCCCGGCCGGATCGACGCCGATAACTCTGGCGTTGGGCAGAATCGCCTGACTGAAATCTCCGATGCGGTAGGCCGGAATCGGAACAGTCTGGAACTGATTGTTGATCTTGGTCGCCTCGCGGAACTGTTCCCAGTTAAAAAAGAAGAAGGTCTTGTCGTGGCCGTCGTAGACCTTAGGAATGTCCACGGGTCCGCCGAGGTTGAATCCGTAATCGTTTCGCCGCGCCCGCGCCCGGGGATTCCCGCGTGGGTCTCCAGTTACGAACGGGTTGCCGGCATTGAAAATTTCGTTCACGAAATAATCGTAGGCAGCCCCATGGAACTGGTTTGCGCCGGATTTCATCGTAACGTTAAACATCCCGCCGCCGACCTGCCCATACTCGGCGGCGTAGTTGCTGGTCTGGATCGCGACTTCCTGGATGGCATCGATGCTGGGCTGCGTCTGCGCCGGAACGCCGGGAGTGCCGGTGTTCGACGCGTCCTGACCTTCGATGCGAAAGGATTGAGAGTTGGCCGGCGTGCCGTTGATGCGAACCAGGGCGTTCGGGACGAACGTCGAGCCGGGAATCACCTGGAGCACTGCCATGGGGTTGCGAATGCCCGCGCTGCCCGAAAGCGTCCCGCCGATCCCGAGAATCGGAAGATCGTCCATGCGCTTGACGTCGACATTGTGGCTTAGCTCGCCGCTCTCGGTTTTGAGCAGCGATGCGGACTCGGTCACGGTGACGGATTCCGCCGCGGACCCGACCTCAAGGGTGATATCGACGCGCAACGTTTGCGCCACTTCCACGGTGAGACCTGAGCGCGAATACTTCTTGAATCCGGGAACGGTCACGTTCAACTGGTAGCTGCCCGCAGGAAGTTGGAGCAGCGTGTAGTTTCCGGTTGTCGAAGTTGCGCCGGAGTACTCTACGCCGGTTCCGAGATTTCTGGCCTGGACCGGTGCGTTGGGCACCACAGCTCCGGCGGGGTCGGAAACCGTGCCGGTAATTGTGCCACGGTCACTCTGCGCGAACGCGCAGAAAGGTAGCAAGAAGAGACAAACGACAAGAGACTGAATCCTCATGAGCCCCCTAAGCGAAGACATCTTGACGGAATGGAAGGTCTAGTCCCGTCTTGATGCTGGGGGCAAGTTTACACCCTTCAGCGCAGGGGGTCAAGCGACCCGCTTCGGCCGATCGGACTCATTAGTTCGCGCCCCCCGCGCCCGGCGCTTTGCGGTTAGGCCACGCCAGTGTTGTGGACCACCTTTCCATCGACGATGGTCAGCGCCGAGCGAACCCTCTTGATCTCGGCCTCGGGCACGGTGAAATAGTCGCGGTCCAGCACCGCCAGATCCGCAAGTTTTCCGGGCTCAAGGGTTCCGATCTTGTCCTCCATCCTTAGGAACCACGCGTTGTTACGCGTGAACAGCCGAATCGCCTCTTCGCGCGTCAGGTGCTGGCCGGGGTTCACTTGATCCCCGAAGGAATTGACGCCGGTGACCGCGTAATAAATGTGCAGCCATGGGTTGAGCGGCGCGATGTGCACGCCGTCCCCGTGGATGCCCACCTGGATGCCATGATCCATGATCGTCCGGAAGGGCGGACCGGCGGCCACTTTCGGATCCGAAGACGTTACCCAGCGAAACGCTCCCATCTCCACGCCGCAGCCTAGGTTCTTGAGACGCGTAAGCAAGTCGGCGCTGACTTCCGGAACGTGATGCACCGCCCAGCGAAGCTTGGTGATGTCCGTTTCCTTGCTTACGGCTTCCCAGGACTCGACCACCTGCTTCAGCCCGGCAAGATTCTGCACGGCGTTCTCATTGCGCCAGCCGGCGCGGCCCACGATCCGCTGCGCTTCTTCCCACACGGCGCCTGCGCCCAGGGGTGCGGCCCATTCGCCAATGGCGCCGGTATGCATCATGTCGTCCCCGAAGAATTGGAACTGATTACGCAAGCGCTCCTTCAATTCGGGCAAGGCTGGATCGGTCTGGTTCTGGAGGAAATTCGTCTGCAAACGGACGATCGTCTTCCCCTCACGATGCAATTCCAGCCAGGCATCGTACATGCGGTATTGATCCAGATTCGACAAAATCTGATTCGGATGCAGCGGGCCGGGCGTCGGAAACAGCACCTGATCCAGCAACGCCGTCAGACCCACCGACGCGGAATATCGCATGGCGTCGAGCGTGCTGCGCTTCTTATCTTCGAAGGATTGCATGCGGCGCAGGAGAAACAGGGCCGAGGCCGAGGGTCCTCCCCCGGCGAATCCGGCAGCCGCGATCACACCGGTTGCGGAAACATTGATCTTCTTGATGTCGGGATGTACGGGCGCGCCGGCATCGGCCGCATCGAAAAACTTCTTGCCGAGCGAGTTGGTGGCAGCCGGACCCGTAAAGCGCTCATACAGCAGCACCGGACGATCGGGCACGGCGGCGTCCAGTTCGGCCAGCGTGGGATGACGATGCTCCGCCCACTGGTTGGGATGCCATCCGCCCATGGAAGTGATCCAGGCGCCCTCCGGCACGTCTTTTCTCCGGGCCGCGAGCGCCTCCTGGACTTCCTTAATGGAATTCGTGTTTTCGAGGATCGTGTGGTAGCCCGGCCGGTTTCCCAGACTCACGATGTGGATGTGCGGTTCGACGAGCCCGGGAACGACGGTTCGCCCGCGCAGATTGATCACGCGCACATCGCGGCCGGCTCTCGGAACGGCTCCTCCTAAAGCGACGATGCGGTTGTGGCGAATCGCCACCGCGTTCACGACCGAATTCGCGGCATCCATCGTGTGGATCTTTCCGTTGGAAAGTACAGTGGTGCTCTCATCCAGCGGAATCAGACCGGGCGTCTGCGAATTGCCGGCTTCTGAAATGCACAGGGCGCCGGCGCCGAGCTTCAGAAGTTCGCGGCGGCCTATTCCGGCAGCGGATCTCCTGGACATATTTGTTCCCTCCCTGGGAACAAGGTTACTCCGTGGACGGCCTCCACCGGATAGTGGGAAGTGGAGTGGCTGAGACGTCCTCAGGCGAGGGCGTCGGACATCATCACCCAGATCATTAACACAAGCCCGGCGTTGGCCAGGAAGGCGACGAACTTCGAGAAGCCCGACCCCATAAACTCGAATCGCAGCAGCAGGCAGAACGCCAAGCCTCCGTACATGATGGTGGGATTGACGGGCCGGTCCGCCGCGTTGGTGAAAATCACCGCAACGAAGTAGAACAGCAGAGGCAGGTTGCTGTCGTAGCGCTTGCGGATCAGCATGAACACCGCCACCACGGCGATGGCGACCACCAGGATTTCGGTCATATTGGTGGGCGTCGGGTTGAAGTACATAGGTGTATCTGAGGATCTATCGGCAGGTCCGGCGGAGGGTCTTTAGACCCTAAAAAGCCCAGGAAACCGAGCTATATCCGGTGTGGGCGCGGTAGTTCTGAAGTGCCGAAACGTCTTCGCGGTAGGCGTAATGCTGGTAGCCGGCGTTCCAGCGCAGACGCTCGTTGATGCGCACGGAGACGCGCCCCTGGGGGGAGAGATAGCGGAGGGGGAAGGTCTGTCGAGTAGGCGGAAACCCTAGACGCAGGAAAGACGCACAGTTAGGCGAGCCGATAACGTCGCAGATCACCAATGGAGCAGCTCCGTCCCCCACATCCTGCACGTGACTATACCCAACTGAAACATCCACCCTCTGCCGTATACTGAATCGCGCCATCAGATTCCCTGTGTGAATATTGCTGATGTAGCGCGACTGGTCCGTCGTGATCTGCTGGAGCGGTCCGGGCGATACGATCTGCGCGAAGTAATTGATCGCGCCCAGCGTGTCCAGATGCAGCTTGTTGTAGCCGGTGTCGATTGCAAACCAGTTTTTTGGCGTCCAGGAGAAATCGGCTCCATACTGCCGCGAATGAGACGCGAAGTTCGCCAGCGAAACCGAGTTCGTGTTGTAATCGGTGCGCGAGTAGCCGGCCACGCGGAACGACTTCAGCTTGTACTCGATGCGCCCGCGGTAAGTTTCATAATTGCGCTGGCTGACCGGATAAATCGGCATGTCGGCGCGGCCGATTTCGGTATCGAGCAAAACGGTCAAGCCCTTCACGGGACGGATCCGGAGCCCGAGGAGCCCCGTATGCAGCGCGTTTTCCTGCTCGATGGGCACGCGCGCCGCGGGCGGCGTGGGCTTTCCGACAACGTCCGCGCCTTCCATCGAACGGATCCGGCGCGTGGAGTACTCGTATCCCGCGCGCACGGCGAACCACTGGGTCAGCCGCAAATCGGCGTCCGTGGAGTTGGCAATCATGCGGATGCCAAGAAACGTGAACGGGAAGTACGGCGTGGCTGGAATTCCGTTGGTGAGCTGCGTGTAAAACGAGTTCCCCACCATGCGGAGGTGACTGATGGAGGTCTGATTGGTCAGTGTCAGCTTCGACGAAGGAAACAGGCTGAACGTCAGATTCCCGGCGAGGGCGGGCCGCTCGGCGTTCCCCAGCGTGACGATCTGCTGCCGCGTCGCGGCTCCAAAGCGATCCAGCCCGAAGGTGGTTTCATCATCCACAAAGGCCCGGTGGCCCGCCACGTAGGTAAACCGGCCGTTGGCCGCCCACACCTTGCCTTCCCGAAACAACGCCACGCGCCAATACGGGCTGGTTCCGTGGTAGGGCTCGCTGCGCTGAAACGACGTGAGCGCGTTCTGATCGTTGGGGTTGTTCCCCGCCGACGGTGCGCGCAGGCTCACGGGGGTATCGTCCTTGAAATCCACCCAGCCGTGCAGCACGTTCAGCCGCACTCCAAAAAAGCGAGCCTCGCCGCCTAGACGGTACTCATGCTGGGACCGGCGGATATCGGCGAATAGAGGATACTCGTCGCCGCGCGCATCGAACTGCTGGATGGTAGTGAGCGCGGGTCCGGTCTGGCTGTTGTTCGAGTATCCCAGAAACAGCTTGAAGCTGCTTTGCGGAAACAGCGTGAAATCGTGATCCTGAAGGTGCCGGACGGTATCCAGGAAATGCTCGCCGCCGGAGATCGTCAAGCCGGGATTGAAGTAGGCACTGGACCGCCAGGCCATGTCGTAGCGATACAGCCGGTTCTTTTCGAGGCGCAAGGACGCGAATTGGTACGGATCATTCCCCAGCCCCAGCGTGTTGAGCTGGATCAGATCGAACAGGCCGCCGTGGCCTTCGAGCGAATTCACCGAAAGCGAGCTCGAGAGCAGGCGTGGACCATTGCCATAGTTCACGGTGCTGCGGTACATTTCCTCGCTGCCGCCAACCGTGTGCCAGCGATAGCCGGCCTCGAACGACTGGCGCACGTTGTATCCGGAAACATTGTCGCCGCGCGGGATGCCGACGGGTTCGTTGGTGGGCGCGACAGGAGTCTGGGCTCGCAGTGCAGCGATGCCCAACAGCAGAACGGCGCCTCTCATCGGAAGAACACCTGGCTGGCGTTCGACCCGTGAATCCGCACGTGACACGTGGTGCAGTTCTGATAGCGGGGATCGGCAAGGTTGTGCGTCGGCGAGGGATTCGGCGGCCCATCCAGGCGGCGGCCAAAATTCGCAAAGCCGTTGTGGCACTCCAGGCACAGCGTGAAAACCACGGGACGCTTCAGCAGGCGCGGGTTGGTGGATCCGTGCGGCATGTGGCAGGTTTCACAGCCCTCGACGCGCACGGCCGCGTGCTCGTAGACGAACGGCCCGCGTTTGTCGGCGTGGCACTTCAGGCAAGGTTCTTCGTTGCCCAGGACCTGATCCACCATGCGGGGCCGGGCGGCCATGTTCCAGGTGGCCGCAAACGATCCGTGCGGGTTGTGGCAATCCGTGCACTGCACGGACCCCTCGTTGACGCGGTGCTTGAACGGCATCGAGAACTGCGCGCGCACGGAAGAATGGCAGCTATAGCACAGGTCAGTTTGCTGCTTGGCGAGCAGGAATTTCGGCGCCGGCGAGCTGTGGATGGAATGGCAGTTGGTGCAGACCACATCGCGCTGGGTGTGCTCGCTGCGGCGGATGTTGGCGCGCGAAAGCGTCTGGCTGTGGCAGCGCAGGCAGGCGTCGACCACTTTTTCCGGCGCGAGCTGGGAAAACGCGATGATGGTCGCCTTGCCTCCGCGGGCGGCCACGTGATCGCTACCCGGCCCGTGACAGCTTTCGCAGCCTGTGTTGGCCGGGGTTTCGCGGCCCGATGCAATGCTCTTATAATGCGGGTTCCGGAAAAAAAAGACGTAAATGTTTGGGTGGCACGCGCGGCAGACGTTGCTGCCGACATAATCGGCGGCTTCCAGCCCGCCGGGGCTTGCCAGGAGGAAAACCGCAACCGGGGCTGCCAGGAGCAGGAGGCCGAGGGCCCCCCGCACGCCACCCGCCAACATTCCCCAACTATAACGCACGGGGGGTTCGCCTCAGCCTCATCAATTGCTTGTGACTCGCCCGGAGGCCCCAGGGAACATTACGGGATACAGCTCCGGCTGAGTTACTTGCCGAAACTGATGGACACCATCGGAACGAAGTCGTGCAGCCAGCCCGAGACATTCGCCCCTACGTTCGGCGTAATCACCTGCTTGGGAAATGGCGACATGTAATCGTGAACGTCCAGACGCAGCCAGGCATGCGCGCCCAGCTTCATTTTCACGCCGCCGCCGACGCTCACCACCGCGGTCAAGTCGTTCGCCTTCGTGAGCAGGGCGTACTGGCTCAACGGCTGCGTGATTTGTTCGGTTCCGGTGCCGCGATAATACTTGACCCCCGCGCCGGCCGAAACGAATCCGCGCACTTTAGAATCGCGGTCGGCGGTGTAGAGCAGAAAACTGTAATCCACCGTGTGCGATTCGGCCCCGAAGGACGCTTCCGTCGATCCGCCCTTCAGTTGGGCATCGCCGAGCTGATATCCGTAGCGGAGTTCCCCGCCCCACCGGTCGCCCATGTTCTGGCCAACCCAGACGCTCACGGCGGCATTGGTCTTGAACTTTGCGTCGACAGAACTGGATCCCAGACTGACTTCCCGCGGGATATAAATGCCGCCGCCGGCGCCTACGCCCACTTCCCAGCTCTGCGCCATCGCCGCCGGCAGCAAGGCTGCCGCGGAACACACTGCGAACAAACGAACGAGTTTCATACGCTCCTCTTTCTGATCCCCCACTTGTGGTGCGGTCTGCGCCGCGTTTTTGTCCTCGTGCGCCCTTACTGCTGTTGGACGACGCGCACGTTCTGCGAATATGTGAAGCCGCCCCCGGAAATCGTCAGCGGCACGCTTAGGCCCTGGGGAGTATTGCTGGGGACGCCGACATTCAGCACATACAATCCCACGTAGCCTGGAACTAAGCCGGAAAACAGAACCGGAGCGGCGATGCCTCCGATCTGCACTGTCGGTTTCGATACGGTTTCCGAAAGCGGACTCACGCCACCCGGAACTCCGTCATCCACAGCCGGATTCACCGCGCCGAGGCCGGTGAGATAGATCACCAGGATGTCGCCGCGGTGCACCGGATTGGTCGCGGTGACCACCAACCCGTTAGCCCAGCGGGTGATCGCCGGAAGATTGGTCTGATCGCCGGCCGTCGCGCTCAGGAACACCGCGGGCGCGGTGGGCAGCACGGTCAGATAAAATGTCTTGCTCACGCCGCCCGGCGTGTGCATCGTCATGGCCACGTTCCCCGAGGCTTGCGCGGGCATTTGCGCATTAACCTGGGTCGGCGAGACAAACATCATGTGCACAGGCTGGCCGTTCACAGTCAGGCAGCTATCGTTGATGACCGTGGGAAGCGGCACCTCGCTGGTGGCTTGATTCGTGCCGCTCAAGTTCGTTCCCAATACGGCGATCAAGCCTCCCGGCGCGGCGGGCGAACTCAGGTCGGCCGCGCTGACTACGTTGTTGATGGTTGGAATCGCGACGGCGGCGTCGTAAGTGAACGGCAGCACCGTAATACCCGAAGTGGTGAGCGAGAGGAGCATGCTCCAGTCAGGCAAGATGGCCAGAGACCGGGTGAACACAGAGGTCGAGCCGCCAGAGGGCGCGGCGGGCAGCAGGGGAGCTTCCACCATCCGCGTGGGCCGAATGCCCGTGCCATTCGTCAGATCTACCCGCTGGATGACTCCGGGGCTGCTGGAATTCGGAGCCGTGGTCCGAATCCCGACGGGTCCCGTGAAGACGAACCCGGAAGCATTGCCCGTGCCAGATTCGAGCTGCGCGATCGGCACGCCCGAGGAATTCAGCAGGACATTGCCTACCACGAACTGATCGAACGGGGAGGCCGCGTAGGCGCCGTTCAGGCCCTGGAAGTCCTTTCGCGAGACGCTGAAGCTGTCGACATTGGCATCGTAGACGAACACGGTTCCGTCGGCCGAAGCGATGAGAGCCTTCGAGCCGTTCGAGGAAGAAGTGATTACCGAGTCCACCGGAATCTTATTTTCAAAAACCCCCAGCGTGGCAAGCTGGTTCGCGGTTCGCATTTTCAAATCGATGCTGAGAATGTGGCCGGTCCCCTGATAGTCTTCCGCCGTCGCCAGGATTCCCCGCGTTGTCACCGCCAAGGAACGGACCGCGTTGCCGTTCCCCGCCGAACTGGGAATATAGGGCAGCGCGTCAAACGTCTCCAGATCGAAGACCGCCACGGTCTGCGAGTTCAGGTGCCCCACCAGAAGATAACGGTCATCCATGGTGATGGCCATCGAGGAGGGAGCGTTATACGTCCGGAGCGACGCCAACTGGGTGTTGTTCCGCGAGTTGTAGACCAGAACCTCATTGGTGTCCTGGCGAAGCAGGTAGTAGCGGTTCCTGAGCGGATCGGCCGCGATGTCCACCAGGTTGCCGGGAATATTCAAGAACGTTCCGCGTTGATCCGGCTCGCGCGAATTGATGAGCACGCGGATCGGATCCGCAATGTTGACAGCCGCGCCTGAGGACAGAGTTAACGACACCGTCACCGTGCCCTTCTGGTTCTGATAAACGTTGGGATCCACGGAAACCGTCACGCTTGCCGGAGTCACGCCGGAAGCGGGGGAAATCGTGATCCCCGGAGCGGTGGTGGAAAGCGCAAAAGGCGTGCTGTTCCCGCCTGGATCCGTGATCATCAAGGTTTGCGTGGCAACCCGCGGATCGCAGAAGTTGCCTCGGAAAACGAGGTCTTTCATCGAAGCGACCGCGCGCGGCGACTGATTGAGCGTGCCAACCGGCAGCACCAAAATGCCGGAGTCCGAAACGGAATACAGGGTTTTGGCGTCCTGCGTGAGAACGCTTCTGCCTTTGGTGTTCTCCGGCAGCTTGAGTCTCTCCCGCAGCCTCAAGTTATCGGCGTCCAGAATCTGGAGCGTAGGCGGTTCGCCGGCGGTCTTCGGAATCTGCGCGTACACCAGGCCGCGGGAATCGTCAAAGGCGGTCGTCCCCACGGAAAACTGATTCGAAGAGTTCCCAAAATAGTTGATAAAGGTCCCCGCGGAGTCCACCATCACCCATCCGACCATGGCCATGGTCCCGTTGTCATTCAGACTGACGACGCGTGGCCCGAATTGGCCCGAAGCCAGCACCACCCCGCCCGGAGTGATCGCATGCGAGAGCACGTCGTAACGGAAGGTGAAGGTTCCGCTCGAGCTTCCCACTCCGTAAATCTTGAGCCGGTCGCGGGAGACTGTCACCGAAGCCGTCGTAATATCGGCCGGAAAGTTCGCCGGAGGCACCGGAATGGTTTTTGCAGTTACATTGGCAATCGTGTCGAGCACGGTCGTGCTTCCCGTGGAAGGATCGAACAGCAGATAATCCTGGGTCGTTACAACCAGGGCCTTATTATCCGCGCCAAAGGCTGTGCCGAGTGGAGGATTGCCCAAAACGAACGTCTGAATCGTGTTGTTTCCCCCAAGATCGATCAACGTAAGACTGTTACTGGGAGTGGCCGGCGCCGCATTGTTCCCAAAGTGGGTCACCACCAGCCAGCGGCCGTTCGGCGACAGGGAAAGCGAGCTGGGTTGGTCGGCAACATTGATGGAAGTCAGAATGGCGTTGCTCGCCAACGACATGACCTCGATACGATTGGCGGTGAAATTCGCGATATACAGCACACCGCGCGTCTCATCCAGCGCTAAATCGCTCGCCGCGCCTCCGATTGAGACGACCTTCCCAAAGGTTCCAGCCATGACGGAACCGGCCAGAAGGAAGACGCTCACAGCTCCCACAATCCAAGACTTTCGAAGCATACCTACTCCATCCCTCTCCGAAGATGAACTTCGTCTCCGGCTGCCGCGCTCGCGTGGAGCGCGGCGGCCGGCCGTGCTGTTTTCAACCTTGTGCCGTTCTCAGATCACCCGGGCGACGAGCCGCCCGGCTTGTTATTGGTGCTCCCGCCTTTGGCTGCGCCCGAAGCATGTCCAGGCCGCCGGTGGCTCCGTCGCGCTCTTGCGGCGCCTTACTCAGCGTTCTTTTTGCGGCGAAGCACGATGATCCCTAAGAACAGGACCGCCAGAACGGCGCATACGATTCGAACCGTGGATGTGTCCAACATCGCTCTTTCTCCTTTCCGACAAGAATTAATTCGGCCTCGCCCGTCCCGACCTTTAGGCAGGTACTAGAGATTCGTCATCATGGGTACCAGTTCCCGGACGATCTTCATGGCCACCGGGCCCACGGTGACAACGAACAGAGACGGCAAAATGCAAAAGAAAATGGGGAAGATGAGCTTCACGCCCAGCTTGGCGGCTTTTTCTTCAGCCACCTGGCGAGCCTGAATCCGCATGAAGTCGGCGTGAGCCCGAAGGCTCTGCGCGACGCCCGTTCCAAAACGGTCCGCCTGAATCAAAACGGCCACCAGTTTCTTCAGGTCGTCAACGCCGGTTCGCTCCGCGAGATTTCGCAGCGCCTCTACCCGGCGCTTTCCCGCTTTCAGTTCCAGATTCACAAACCCGAACTCTTCGCTGATCTCCGGGTGCGCGAACTCCAATTCCTTGGATACCTGCAAGATCGCCTGATCCAACCCCAGTCCGCTTTCCACGCAGACCACCAGCAGGTCCAGCGCGTTGGGCAGACCGCGGGCGATTTGGTGCTGGCGGCGAGCCGCCAGCCGGCGCACATATTCGTTCGGCCCAAAGAAACCGACTGCGGCGGCGGCCAGGCTGACCGCGATCTTGTTGCCCGAATCAGTGGAGACTCCGGCCATGAAGCTCAGAACTAAAAGCGGGAAGATTATTCCGGTAGCGACCTTGGCCCCGTATAGGACTTTGAGAGCGCCCTCCTTGCGAATCCCGGCGCGAATCAGCCGGCGCTGCATCACAGTAACGTCTTTGGGCGATTGCGGAACGAAATTCCCCAGGCGCTTGATGATTTCGTGGAACGCCAGGCTCGGGTGCTCGACGCGCGATTCGACGGGACCGGTCACGCCGACCACGCGCTCCATGGCTTCCTTCGGCCGCACGTACAGCTTCATGCCGGCCGCCGAGGCCACTGCCACCATCGCGATAAATATCAGAACGCTGACGAAAAACATGGCCTCAGACCTCGATGTTCACGATTTTTTTCATGACCAGGTACCCGATGAGCTGGAGAGCGATGGCGGCGCCCATCATGATGTTGCCGACGTCATCGTTGAAAAAGAATTTCACGTAGTCCGGATTGGTATAGAACATCAGAATCGCCACCGCGATCGGGATGCAGCTCAGCGAAGTGGCCGTCATGCGCCCGTGCGCGCTCACCGCGCGGATGCGCCCGCGCAGCTTAAAGCGTTCGCGGATCACGTACGCCAGCTTGTCCAGGATCTCCGCCAGATTGCCGCCCGTGCGCTTTTGCAGCAGCACGGCGGAGACAAAAAAGTGCACGTCCAATGAGGGAACCCGTTTCGCCAGACTTTGCAGCGCTACTTCAATGGGAAGACCAAGATTCACTTCCTCAAACGTGCGGCGAAATTCGCCGGCGACCGGCTCTCCGAACTCACGATGGATCATCTCCAGAGACACCGAGAACGCATGGCCCGCCCGCATGGATCGCGAGATGAACTCCAAAGTTTCCGGAAACAGGGCCTCGAACTTTTTCAGGCGCGTCCGCCGCTGCATCCAGACGTACAGGAATGGGGCGGGCGCCGCCACCAGGCCCACCAGGAACGCCAGCGCGCGCGGAATCGCCGCCGGCAGAACCACCCAGGCGAAAACGAATCCGATCACGAACGCCACGATGGACAGGTGAACCAAACGGGCCGGCGTCCAGCGTAATCCCGCCTGCTCCAAAAACAACTTCATCTTGGGACCGAGCTGGTACTTCTCCACCAGCATCTGCGCGAGTTTGTTGCCGCCCTGCTGGGTCCGGATGACCGACTGAGCGCCATCCGTCCCGTCTTTCGATTTCTTCGTCCGCGCCTTTCCGACCCCCAGCAGGCGTTGCTTCACCTTGTCCGCGTCGGCACTTTGGAAGTATTTGGAGATCATGTACCAGCCGGCCAGAGCGGCCAGCCAGACCACGATCGCCAGTGTGAGGAAACCCATGTGTCAAACCTCCACGACTTCGTCGAACAAATCCGGACGCAGGCGGATGCCGGCGCTCAGCAGTTTTTCGTAGAACTTCGGGCGGATGCCAGTCGCGGCGAAGCGGCCCAGAACTTTTCCGTCCGGATCCAGACCGCGGCGGTCGAACACGAACAGGTCTTGCAGTGTGACCACCTCGCCTTCCATCCCGGTTACCTCAGTGACGGAAACCACGCGGCGCGACCCGTCGCTCAGGCGCGAGGCCTGCACCAACAGGTTCACCGCGCTGGCGATCTGTTGGCGGATGGAGACAAGCTGCATGTTCGCGTTGGCCAGCGACACCATGACCTCCAGGCGGCTGACGGCGTCGCGCGGTGAGTTGGCGTGCACCGTGGTCAGCGACCCGTCATGACCGGTGTTCATGGCCTGTAACATGTCCAGAGCTTCCTCGCCGCGGACTTCGCCGACGACGATCCGGTCAGGACGCATACGCAAGCTGTTCACCAGCAGTTCGCGCTGGCGCACGGCGCCCGACCCTTCCAGGTTGGGAGGCCGCGTTTCGAGTCGAGCCACATGCGGCTGCTTCAACTGCAATTCCGCCGCGTCTTCGATGGTGACGATGCGTTCTTTCCCGTTAATAAACGCTGACAGCGCATTGAGCAGCGTGGTCTTCCCGGCGCCGGTTCCGCCCGCGATGATGATGTTCAGGCGGGCCTTCACGGCGGCTTCCAGCAGCTCCATCATTCCCGGCGAAAGCGCCTTGCGGTCCACCAGGTCCGGAGGCATCAGCTTGTCGGTGGAAAAGCGGCGGATCGAAAGCAGCGGACCATCGACGGCCAGCGGAGGGATGATTGCGTTGACGCGCGATCCATCGCTTAGCCGGGCGTCCACCATGGGCGTGGATTCATCGATGCGGCGGCCGACCTGGCTGACGATCTTGTCGATGATCCGGAGCAGGTGCTGGTCGTCACGGAAAGTGACGTTGGTCAGTTCGAGCAGACCTTTCTTTTCGATGTACACCTGGCGATAGGTGTTCACCAGGATGTCGGAAATGCCAGGGTCCTGAAGCAGCGGCTCCAGCGGCCCCAAGCCGAATACTTCGTCCAGAACTTCATCGCTGATCTGCTGCTTCTCGAGCGAGCTCAGCAGAGTCGGTTCCGAATCGATTAGTTGGATGACCGCCTGGCGCACTTCCGCGCGCACGCGCTGGTTGTCGATGGTGGCGAGCGCTTCCAGATTGATCTTGTCCACCAGTTTGCGGTGGAGCGTGAACTTCAGTTCCTGATACTCGGGCTTCAGGCTGGTCTTCTGGCGGCCAGCATTCTTGAGGAGTCTCTGTTCCCAGGAGATCTGCTGGTTATTCTTATTTCCGGTTTCTAGGGACGTGAACATAGGAATTTTAAACTCGAAGTCTTTCTAGCCTCACACCTGTGCCAGCGCCGGCTTGAAGTCACGCGAGCCCGCGACGGGCGGCTTTCCGGTGGCGCTGCACAGCCGCTGCGCGACGCCCTCGATCGCCCGGCCCAGCTCGTTTTCGGCGCCCAGCGGCTGGCCGAGCGTCACCACCCGATGGAGGGCGAAATAGTCGTTGGGAAGGCTGGCATGCACGCTACAGCCGAACAGCTTCTCCATATCGCCGATGCTGATCTCGTCCCGGCGGTCGAACCGGTTCACCAGGACATGAAACCGCTCCCTCGGAAAACCGAGCTGGTTGAGCATGGTGAGCGCCTTCCGCGTCAGGTGCAAGCTCGGCAAGTCGGAAGTGGATACCAGAAATGCCCGCTCGCATTCCGCAGTGGCCATCAGACTGGTGGCGCTGAACACCGTGGGAACATCCAGGATCACCCAGTCGTAGAGGTGACGCGCCTGCTCCACCAGCATTCGCAGCCTCGCTCCATCCACCGGGCCCGCGAACGGAATCGCGGGAGCCGGCAGGATATCCACTCCGCCATAGTTCACCGCCAGCGAGTTCCACAGCGCCGGATCGAGGTGTTCCACGTGCTGGAGAGCGTCAATCACCGAATACGCATGGCTGAGCTTCAAATAGAATCCGATCGTGCCGCCCGTCAGATCGCAATCCGCCAGCAGAACCTTTTTTCCCGTCAGACGGTGTAGAAAGAACGCCGTTTGTGTCGCAATGGTGGACGCCCCCGAACCGGGTTTGCAGCTAGCAAACGCGACAGCCTGTCCGGCTTCGGTCCTCTGCAAATTTTCCGGAACCACCAGCCGCCGCAGGCGCGAGATGGCTTCGCGCTGGGTAGACAGGTCGAACGGAGCGTACAAGAATTCCACGGCCCCTGCACGCAGCGCTTGCAGGATCGCTTGGGAATCGTTATTCGGATGCAGCCCGACCACATGGACCGGCGGCGTCAACGAAGCGATGTACCGCACCAGATCGACCGCAGTGGCCGGCTCCGAGCCGAGGTCCAACAGAACCACTTGAGGCTTGAGCTGGCGGGCCCGGATTTCCAGGGTTTGGTGCGGCGGATAATTCTTCAGGTCCGCCAGGATCTGAAAGCCCCGAGTCTGCGGAATCGTTTCCAGGAACTTCTGCGCGAGTTCGCGATCCGGCGCAATCAGCAGCGCCGTCAGCTCCGGACCGTTTTGTAGTAGCGCGCTCACGCGAGGCTCCTGTCGGATTTCCGATTACTTCTTCTTGGTCGTGGTCTTGGGCGGTTGCAGATCCTGCGGCTCGATCCGCTTCAGGAAGTCCTTCGGGAAGTAGGGTGTCGGCTTGGGATCGTTCGGCCCCAGCGGCTCAGTCACTTCCGGCGTGACCAGCATCACCAGCTCGGTGTTGTTCTTCCTCTCGATCTTGCTCTTGAACAGCGAGCCCAAAACAGGAATGCTGCTGATGACGGGGATCTTCGAGAGCGCCTCGGTTTCGCGGTTGTCCATCAGTCCGGCAACCACGAAGGTCTGGCCTTCGCTCAACTCCACATTCGTCTCGGCGCGGCGGGTCGAAAGAGCGGGAATCAGAAATCCGCTGAAGGTCACGGCGTTGGCGAAGTCCAAGGTGGATACTTCCTGGCGCAGCGCCAGCCTGATCGTGTTATTGCCGGTCATCACGGGCGTAAACAACAGCCGGATGCCGAATTCGCGGAACTGGATCGTCACCGCTCCGGCATTCGCGCCCCCTTGCAGAATCGGCACGGGGAATTCGCCCCCAACCAGGAAGTTGGCTTCCTTGCCGTTGGTGGTCACCAGGTTCGGTTCAGCCAGAATCTGGAGAATGTTCTGATCCTGAAGCGCCCGGATGAATGTCGCGACGTTCAAATCCGGACGGAACGCGAAAAAGTTCAATGCGTCGGACACGGTTACGGTCCCCGAGGACTGAAGCCCGTTCGGCGTGAGAACGCTGGTCGGCGTTACGGTCGCCGAGGAGAACTGTCCCGTGGACACGGTTCCGATCGTGTTCAGCGCGCCGGTCGAGAGCAGGTTTACCCCATATTGGGCCGCGGTCGAGCGGTCCAGTTCCGCGAATTTCACCCGCAACAGGATTTGCTTCTCGATCGGGCCTGCCGCGATCTGTAAATTGTTCACGACGGTCTTGGCGAACGTCGCCGCAAGCGCCGCCGCGCGATCCGCGACGTCTTTGCTGGTGACCGTGCCATTCAACGTAACGGAATCCCGCGAGCTGTGGATCTCGATCTTCTCATTGGGATACGTGTCCTGAAGGATTCGCCGCAGCGGCTCCAGGTTGAGATCCACCGTCACGTTGTAGAACATGCGCTGGTCGTTTTTGCTCCAAACGACCATCGTGGCCGAGCCCAGCCCCTTGCCGTTCAGCAGGATCTCCCGTGTGGTGACCGGGTTGGCGTCCACGATATCCGGGTTGCTGGTGGAGATCTGGCGAATATCAGCGGGGTAATCGATGACGATGCTTTTCCCCACGGTGATCCGCAGATCCTCGGCGCCTTGCCCCAAGCACGTTCCCGCCGCCACAGCGAGCAGCGCCGCGCCCTGCAACATCCGGCGCATCTGCCCGGCCGTCGTTTTGTCAAACACGCGAATAGGAGTCATAGTCGTTTCCTTCGGTTGCATGCTGGTACGGCCTAGTTACCCCTCGGAATCACTTCCACCGTCCTCTTGTCTCCGCGGATCACCACGATCTGATCGGGCGGAGGCGGCGGAGCGGGCGCGGCTTGCACGATAATCGGCGGCGCCGCCACCGGCGCCGGCCTCGGAGCGGGAGCGGGTCTTGCCGGCGCGTCCGGCTTTCGTGCCGCGCCGTAAAGCTCGGCCACGAATTTCCCCGGCGTCTTCTCGATCTTGTCATCGCTGGAATTGCGCAGCACGAGCTGGATGCGGCCTTCCCCGCCCGCCAGCGCGAGTGTTTCGGCATCCGCCGGGGTCACCAGCAGCGTAACGGTGGAAACCGATACCGGCGTGCCCCGCGCGTCGGGCTGCATCGTCTGTCCGGCGGAAAGCACCAGAACGTTCTGGAGAACCGTCGTCGTCATATTGTTATCGTTGTTGGGCGGATGGCCGGTCACCAGAACATCGACTTTGAGGCCAGGCAGCACGAAGCCCGCCGCGCCCGCCACGTCGTTGACGCGCACCGTTACGGCCCGCATGCCTACCGGAATCGTGGGCGCCAGACCCATGCCGCTGCCCTTCGCCGCGAGGCGGCCCTCCAGCAACGGCTCGTCCAGCAGGATGTTGGAGACCACCGCGCGGTCCAGGACATCCTCCACCTTTTGGAAGGCTCCCTTCGGGAAGGCGTCCGAGGAAACCTTCATCACCTTCACGTCCGCCGGCTTGATCATCACGCCGATCCCCAGCGGCCGCGTCGCCACCACCACGTCCCGCATATCCGTTTGCACGGGCTTGGGTCCGCTGCTGCCCCGCGAGGTCATCTGGTAGAACACGCTCGAAACCACCAGCGCAAACACCAGACTGACGCCCAATACCGTCAGAAACCTGCGATCCATACTTGTTCTCCTCTTGTGCCTTCCGGCCCGCTAACGCTCAGCGGATCTACCCCTAAACTCTTGCGGCCAGCGACAGCCACACGCCCAGCGCGATCGCCGGAGCGTAGGGAATCGAATCCTGGCCCTGTTCCTGCTTCTTCCGCACACCCAGCGCGCGGCTCAAGGCACGCACGCCCAAAACGATCACGGCAAGGAGGCCGCCGACTCCCGCGACCCACAGTGCCGCGGCAACCACCTGGCGGAATCCGAGCAGCGCTCCAAAACCGGCCATCAATTTCACGTCTCCGCCGCCCATGCCGCCCAGCAAATAAAAAATCAAGAACACCGAGAAGCCGGTCACGGTCCCCAGCGCCGCGTACAGCAATCCGAGCGCGCCGCTCTGTCCGATCTGCCAGCCGAATCCCGCAGTCAGCGCAGCCAGTGGAATCCAGTTGGCGATCTGGCGCCGCGCGAGATCATCGATCATCGCCGCCACTCCCACCAGAATCGCGATCCACACTTGAGCGTTCACGGGATCCCTCGAAAGCTGCCGGAATGCTCCGGCACCTCCCTCGCTTGACGTTCGACAACCGGAACAGCCGGAGCCGGCGGCGTCTTCTTGCGTTTGAAATGCGGACGTTCCAGCATCAAAGGCGCGAGAAAACCTGCTTGCAGCGCAAACTCCGCCAGGTCCTTGCCAGACGGCAGACGCCAGCTCATCGGATCCATCCACTCCATCGGGATCCGCGGAATTCGCGTAGAGCGAAGACGACGGTCGATACTGTTTCCGCCTCCGCCCGCACCCTTATCCACCATGTCGGCTTTTTGCTCCTACTGGATACTCATTCGGCCGCTTCGGGGCTTTTCATTAGCCTCGGAGAACGAACGGCCTATGGCGCTTAGAACCTTCGTTCCGCGGGGAAATTACCTGATAAGGGTACTCAGGACCTTCTGCGCACTAAGAGGATTCGCTTACCGTCGTCCTCGAGTACCCGCCAGTCCGGCGCCGTCTTCAGGATCTGGACGAGAGCCGACTCCACGGGCAGCAGGACCAGGTTAAAGCGGTACCGTTCCAGTAGTGGGCGCCAATCCCAGTTGCCGGCCGTCAGGTGTATATAGTCGTTGCCGATTTCCGGGCCGTAGAAATCGCTGCGGCCGTCGATGAACACCTTCTGCGCCGGGTTCACATAAATCAGATAGTCGGCCCATTGATCCGTCGTCAGGACGCGCGATTGCAAAATCAGCTCGCTATGGCCGCGCACCATCTGCGCCGGAAACACAAAATCCGGAAAGTCCCGGGGCCATTTGACCGGCCGCCCCACCAAGACCAGCCCGACCATCACAGCGGCGGGCCAGACGCTCGAACGCCGGAATCCCTTGCGCGCGTCCGCGGCCATGAGGTTCAGAATGTCCGGCAGCGTGCCTCGCCTTACGTGCGCCGTCCAGCGAGTCCACCAGGAGCTGATTTCCCCTGCGAGAATCGGCGTCGTCACCGTGATAAACAGCGGAGCATGGCGCACGCTCCCCAGAGCCATGTGCGCCCAGAACAGGATCCACAATCCCTCCACTACCTTCCACTGGCGCAACTGCGCCCCGGCAACGATCAGGCCAATCAACAGGAGCGCTTCGAACTGAAGCATGTTTTCGGAACGGAAACTCGGCGATTGAAACTCCTGAACCACATTCCGGATCCAGTCCGAGCGGAGGTATTCGATCACGTGCCGGTGCAGATTCCATCCATACGGATTCAGCAGCGTGGCCGCGCCGCACGCCACAGTGAGCTTGGCGTAACGCACCGCGTCGCGGATCGTGCCCGCCGATCCGAACCACGCCTCGATCGCGCTCCCGATCACCAGCAGCCCCAGCACCGCAATCAGAGCCAGAAATCCTCCATGCAGGTTGGTCCAGATGGCGGTGATCGGAACCAGCCACCAGATTCGCCTGCTCGGCCGTTTGCGGTCTTCCTCGATCATCCACACCGAAACGGAAAGCAGGAGCATGGTGAGCAGGTGCGGACGAGCCAGGAAATGCATGCTCGATCCCCCCACGCCGAGCAGTGCCACCGCCAGCGCCACAAAGAGATGCGCGCCGCGGCGCACCATTCTCCGGATCAGCGTGAGCGCGAACAGCGAGATCAGCAGCCCGGCTGCCAGTACGACCCCTTTGAGTCCGGCGATTCTGTGCAGGCCGCCGAAGATCACGTCCGTAAGCCACTCCCAGGCGTACCAGGGCGCGCCAGGCTTGGAGAACGAGTACAGATCGTGGCGCGGAACCGTGTGGTGATCCAGAATGTATTCACCGGTCCGAATGTGCCAGCCCACATCAGCATCGGCCAGCAAACCCTCCCAGCCCGCGGCGCCGGAGCTCATGAAGAGCCACACCAGGATCGCCAGAAAGAACAAGTCGGATAGCGAGGGCACCAGCGCCCGCGCCCACGGCCGGGCGAGGACCGAGTCCATTTGAGGCAGCGAGGGCCGAACAGCGGCCAGGGTTTGCGGAGGTATCACGCGGGCGCCTCCTCTGTAATCGGCCGGCGGAGGCCCGCTCTCCAGCCAAGGCTGCCGAGAAACGCCAACATCGTCAGCGGCATCGCGGCGGCCCAGGGAACTCCCGCTAGGCCGGCAAGCAGCGGCAGGGGCGTAAGGACAATCAGGGCCGCGATTCTAGGCGCTCGTTCTGCGCGGCTTTCGAAAATCGCCAGCCACAAGCCCACCAGCAGCAACCCGGCATCGTATCCGTAGACATGCGGAGCGACCAGCAGCGATCCGGCGGTGGCGGCCCCAATCATTCGCCACAAGGGCGCGCGCCAGCATGCCAGCGCCGTCAATCCGATTACCAGCAGGATCAACACCGCGCGCATGATCCTGCCGTCGATTCCCAAATTCAGCGCCAGACCGCCGGCGTCGATCATCAATTCGGGAGACGGGCTCAGATGCCGCAGGTCCGTCATACGCAGAAGTGCGAAATATTTTTGGATGCCGTTGGTTCCCGCAAGCGCCAGCCACGCGAGCGCCTGGACGGCCAGCGCAGCGCTGGCTCCGGCCAACATCCGCCAGCGCTTCTGGATCAGCAGAGCCAAGGGCCAGAGCAGGAAAAGATGAAACTTGATCAGGCCGGCGCCCAGGATCGCGCCGCTCAGGAACGGCCGATCGCGCTCGGCCGCGATATACGCCCCCAGCACAATCGCCAGCATCAGCACGCAGTCCTGCCCGTGCGCGATTCCCAGCGCGGTGGGCAGATACATGGACCCGAAGATCAGCGCATCGGCTCCCCAGCGGCGAAACGCCCAGGTCCACGCGCCGCCCAGGACCGCGGTTTGCATCGCGACCCAGGACCAGAAGGCCGCGCCGAAGGGAAGCCAGGCCAGCGGGACCAGAAGAAGCGCGTAGAAGGGCGGCCGCACGTAAGGCACCAGCTCCGGAAGCTTGGGCACGTATTCCTGTTCCCGCAAGAGCTGCACCTCGGGCACATGCATGGCCCCGAAGATTCCGTCCCGCGCCAGCGACGCGCCCGCGTACAGGTTCAGGAAATCGTGCTCCCGGGCGGAGGGGACCACCAGCGAGCCCAGCGCGATCCAGAAGGCACTGAACGCCATCACGGCCAATACGGCGTACAGCGGAACCGCACGGCCCCGGCGGCGGGACCCCGTTGTGAGGCTCCCGAGCGCCGGTCCCCGGGCCGGGATCGTCTGCGTCGGATTCACTACACTGTTATTCGCCTTGGCGGTGCGTGTACTTTAGCGGGACCTCGGCTACGGCTTCCGACTGGGGACCCATCTTAGAAGGACCGGCTGTTTGCGAAGGGCCGGCTGTCTCCGAATCGAGAAATTTCCGCCCCTGCATGGCCAGCTCGAACCGGTCTTTGACGCCCGTTTTCTCAAAAATATGCATCAAGTGGACCTTGACCGTTCCGGCCGTGATCGAAAGGGCCTGCGCGATTTCCTTGTTCTTGCGGCCCTCGCAAATCTGCTGGACGATTTGCTTTTCGCGGGGCGTGAGCCGGGGCGAGGAACGCTTGTCGGAACCTTCGGAAGCCGCGTCAGGCGCTCCTTCGATCCAAACGTCGCCGCGCGCCACTGTACGCAGGCAGTCGATGAGGGACGCCACGGGTAGAGTTTTTTTGAGGATGCCTCGGGCGCCGCAGCGCAGCGCGCGAAAGCAATCAACCTCTGCCAGATCATGAACCCAGAGCACGGGCTGGCACTTCGCCACAGCGCTCCGCGTGTCCGTGATGAACTCGAATACTGCTTTCAACCCGTGCGAGTGATCCACCAATACGATGTCGGGCTGGCTCTGGCGCACGGCGGCGAAAGCATCGCCAAGAGCGTTCGTCGAACCAAGATAATCGAAATCCTCCGAGCCGGCCAGCACTTTGGCCAGGCCTTCAACAACAATCGGCTGCGATTCGCAGGCAAATATAGAAATGCGACTCAAGCGTTTGACCTTGCCTGTACATCGTCGCGCGCCCGAGCCGCAGATAGGTACTAAGTGTCGATTCGCGTAAGCCGTTGACCGGAACGGCCGCGTATCAGGAAGAGCCAACCGGCTCGGCAGGCGCGGAGTCTGCCTGGAGTTGTCCCGCAGGGTTGGACGCCAGCATGAGCCCGACGGCGGCAATGGCCGACGCTACCAGTCCCCACGCCGTCAGCCATCCGCGTTCGATCAAGTATCCGCCGATCGGAGGAGCGATGATCATCGCCACAGAGTTGAGGGACTGCGTCAGTCCCAATACGACGCCCTGTTCATCGCGCCGCGTGGCCTGCGTGATCAGACTGGTGAGCGTCGGGCGGACCAAACCTCCAATCGCCGTGACTACAGTCGCAAGCGCTAGCACCGGGATCGAATGACAAAACGCCAGGATCGCGTACCCGCACGTGTAGCCCATGAATCCCGCCCGGTTCAGCGCACGCTCGCCAAAGCGCTTCACCAGCTTTCCGAGCGCAGGACCTTGCAAGAAGATTCCCATCAAACCCGCAAACGCCCACGTATAGCCAACTTGTTCAGGACCGAAGGGCTTGCCGGCCCACGTCAGTCGCCGCTCGAGCAACAGAGGCATTCCGGCCACAAACATCGAAAACCCCAGCGTGAAGCTCAGAAACTGCCACAGCTTCGAGGCGAGGAGCGGCTGCCGGAAGTATTCGACGTAAGCGCCCCACTGAATCAGCGAGAGCCGCTTGCCCCCCGGACCGGCCGGGCCGGCCTCCGCGCCGCCAGGCGCGACCGAGGGCAGCAGCAAGTAGGTGGTCAGGATGCTGGTGGCTGACAAAGCCGCAGCCGCAAAAACCGGATCCCGATAATCGTACTTGGCCAGGAAGCCGGAAATCGCAGGGCCGATCAGGAACCCCATGCCGAAGGCGATCCCGATAATGCCGAAGGATTTCGCGCGGTCTTCCGGACGCGTAACGTCCGAGATGTAGGCTTGCGCCAGCGACAGGTTTCCGGCCGTCATTCCATCGATGGCGCGGGCCAGAAACAAGACCCATAGCGAGGGCGCAAACGCCGTAACCAGAAATCCCACGAACGTTCCGGCCTGGCTCAGCAGCAGCAGGGGTTTGCGCCCGGTGTGATCCGAGAGCCGCCCCAGCAAAGGGCCGGAAAAGAGCTGGCAGGCAGCATAAATCCCGATGAGCCAGCCTACTTCTGTCGCGCTCGCACCCAGGTTCTCGGCGTAAAACGGCAGCAGCGGGATCATGATCGTCAGGCCGAGCACGTCCACGGCGACGATCAGAAAAATGGCGAGCAGAGGAGAGCGGACCAAATTCCATCATGACACGGCCACGGCCCTCAGTTGCCGGATCGTATCTGTTCGGCGTCAATGAGGCCGAAGATGTTCCCTTCCGGATCGACGCCTTCCCAGGAGCCCCAGGGCCGCTGAATCACCGTAATGCCGCGAGCCTGGAGCCTGACCCGCTCGGCTTCCACGCTCGGAACCTGGAACACGAGCTTCACGGCGCCTTTCTCGCGCGGCTGCGGAGGGGACGATATCCCGATGTCCTTCGCGATTTCCGCCGGGATCTCGTGCAGCGCGAAGCGGGCGCCGCCCGCCTCAAACTCCGCCCACCTATCCGTCCACTCACGATTGACCGGCGGGGAGCCGAGCATCTCGCTATAAAACTGTTTCATGCGCGGGAAATCCTTGACATAAATCATCGCGCGGTACAGTTGCATGATCCCCGAGTATACGCCAGACCAAAATATTCGCGATAGCGCCGTTTGCTGCCGTAAAATAGGTGAATGAACCCAAACGAGCAGTTCTATCGCATCCAGAAGCTTCCGCCGTACGTCTTTGCCGTCATCAACGAGATGAAAGCAAAGGCGCGGGCGGCGCAGCTCGATGTGGTGGATCTGGGAATGGGAAATCCGGATGGCCCCACGCCGCGGCCGATTGTCAGCAAATTGGTTGAGGCGTCCCGCAACCCGCGCAACCACCGCTACTCGCTGTCCAAGGGCATTCCCCATTTGCGGCAGGAGATCGTCCGGCGCTACCAGAAAAACTACGGCGTCACGCTCGATCCGGAGAGGGAAGCGATTGTCACCATCGGCGCCAAAGATGCCCTGGCGCATCTCCTGTTCGCCGTGATCGGGCCGGGCGACGCCGTCGTTTCGCCGAACCCCTGCTATCCGATTCACCAATATGGCGTCATTATGGCCGAAGGACACGCCTGCGTGCTTCCCATGCCAACGCCGGCGGATTTTCTGCAATCGCTGCACGATCTCTATAAACGATCCTCCCAAGCGCCGCGGATGATTTTGATCTCGTTCCCGCACAATCCCACCACGCAGTGCGTGGACCTGGAGTTCTTCAAGGAAATCGTGGCGCTGGCAGCCCACCACGGCACGATGGTAGTGCACGACTTCGCCTACGCCGACATCTCCTTCGACGGCTACAAGCCTCCCAGCCTGCTGCAAGTGGACGGCGCCAAGGAAATCGGCGTCGAGATCTTCTCGATGTCCAAGAGCTACAACATGGCCGGCTGGCGCGTCGGATTCTGCCTGGGAAATCCGAAAATGATCGCCGCGCTGGCGCGAATCAAGAGCTACCTGGATTACGGCGTGTTCCAGCCGATCCAGATCGCCGCCATTATCGCCTTGCGCGAGTGCGAGGAAGATACGAAAAAAATCTGCGCGATGTATCAGAAACGCCGCGACGTGCTGATCCAGGGCCTGAATCGCGCGGGCTGGCCCGTGGAAGCCCCCAAGGGGACGATGTTCGTCTGGGCCCCCCTGCCGGAACCGCTCAAGCATCTTGGATCGCTGGAGTTCTCCAAATACATGCTGGAGAAAGCGCTGGTGGCGGTGTCCCCCGGCGTCGGATTCGGACCGCTGGGCGAAGGCTACGTGCGTTTCGCGCTGATTGAGAATCCCCAGCGCACGCGGCAAGCGACGGCGGCCATCAAAAAAATGCTGGCGGGCTGCTGAGCGCGGTTTCAGCCTGACGCCGCGCCGTCGAGTTCCAGCGCCAAAACCCGGCTAACTTCAGCGATGCGCGGCTCCGCCAGCATCCAGAAGTGGTCGCCCGCGACCTCGTAAAATCCGAATCCTTGCGGGAGCCCGTCAAGGATTCACCCGGATCTGCACTGGCCGGCGCACGATCTTCTCCTCCTCCTGCAACCGCCGCCGAATCATTTCGGCTCGCCGGCGGGCCTCCTCCTCAGCCCGCCTTTTGCCCGCCCGGCGGAACTTCAGGCTCAGCGCGACAGCCAGCAATCCAAGGAGACTCAGCGATGTGACTGCCACACCCACAAGGGAGTGATGAGCCAGAGCCGAGAACGTTTCGGGCATCACACCTCCCCCTCCAGCCCGCCGGGCGCGCTAAGATCAGGCCATGGCCGCGCTGTTTGACCAATACCCCAGCCCGTTAGTGGATCTGCGCGACGTCACCTCCAGCTATTTGCAACCTCTGTTGCAAGAAGAAATCGAGGAGTGGCGCGCGGATCTGGATTGGGACTACCGGGCGTCGGCCGACCTCGTGCGCCGCTTCGTGGATATGCGGGCGCTCACCGGGTTCGCGCTCCCGGGCAGGTCCGAAGCAGCGGGCTATGGGTACTACGTCTGCGAGGACGGAAAGGGCCTGATCGGCGGCCTTTATGTGGGCAGGCGCTACCGCTCAATTGAGAACGAAAACACGCTCCTCACTGCAATTCTCGATGCCATGTGGCGCACTCCTGGGACGCGGCGCGTGGAAGCCCAGTTGATGATGCTGAGCTCGCCGCTGCACCGGAGCATGCCCAGTCCACGGTGGTTCCGGGCGTTCCCCAGGAAGTTCTTCGAGATCTCCCTGGAGGAGATCCGCACCCTGCCGCCTCGCGAACCGAAAGTGGCGCTCGCGCCCTGGTCGGAGTCCCGCCAGGAAGACGCGGCCCGGCTCATCGCCGCAGCCTATTCCGGCCACGTGGACAGCCAGATCAACGATCAATATCGGTCCGCCAGCGGCGCGCGCCGGTTCCTCACCAATATCGTGCAGTACCCGGGATGCGGAACCTTCTTCGCCCCCGCCGCATGCGTGGCCACACCGGCGAACGGCCGGGGCTTGTATGGCATTTGCCTCACCAGCATGGTGGCGCCCGAGGTTGGCCACATTACCCAGGTTTGCGTATCGCCCGCGTTCCGCGGTACCGGGCTGGGCTACGAGTTGCTGCGTCGCAGCCTGATCGCTTTGGCTGCCCACGGTTGCCGGAAAGTAAGCCTCACCGTCACGAATGCCAACACCTCGGCCCTCCGGCTCTATGAACGGATGGGCTTCGTGAACCGACGGGATTTCGCAGCGTACGTCTGGGAAATGAAGTAAGTCCCTATTTTTCTTGAGGATTGACGCACGAGGAATCCCTGTGCTCCCCGTCCCTGCTACGCTAGAAGTCATACCTATGGCATGGTTCTCGCGCGAAAAACCGGGAGTGGAAGCGGGGGAGGGGGAAAAGCGCCTTCGCACCGAGGGCCTCTGGCTGAAGTGCGAAAAATGCGGCCAGATCATCTGGAAGAAATCGCTCGACGAGAATTTCCAGTGCTGCCCCAAGTGCGACTTTCACTTCCGCATCGACGCCCGGACGCGCCTCGGCATGCTGTTCGATGG